>ERZ773075.281-NODE-281-length-43929-cov-76.1113_pt1 | contig 43929 bp, 33 predicted proteins | sample MGYA00580614_ERZ773075 | MGnify/ENA primary metagenome ERZ773075 (study PRJEB29015, sample SAMEA2738021) | human oral metagenome | biome: human oral; feature: human-associated habitat; material: dental | place: China | collected 2043 ...
CTAGAAAAAATAGAGGTTTCGCGCTGTCCTATCTGTAATGGAAAAATGAAATACTATATGAAGCCGATTAAATGGATTGATTGGATCAAAAAAGATGGATCAAGGTGGCGAGAAATTACTGAGAGAACTTCGGCTTTAGAATGCAAGCGGAATTCGGAGCATTGGTTTAAGGTTGATCCTGCAGAAGATAAAGTTGCATAGCTCTCGAGGTGTCTGTTGATGGCTTGGCGTGGGGCCGTTGGAGGTGCCGGAGCGGTCGAAGTAGGTCAGAACATCCTGGCTGCGGCTGATCAAGGTCTTGGCCAGCATCTGGGTCTCCTCCAGCCCGTCGGTGACGGCCTGCCCCAGGGAGTCGATGAGCCGTAGCATCAGGTGCATTCCCAGGGCCCGGGTCCGTCGGCCCTTTCTGGTGACGTCCGGCTGTCAAGGGCTGTATCAGGGGACGCACTCTGCTCGCGATCCTGTCCCTGACCATGGTCGGCGTTCTGACGGCGGCGAGACGATGAGCGGTGCTCGTATCACCGTGCCACCAGATCGCTGGCAAGGCAACAAAATCATGCCATCAGACTACTCACTCAACAATCCACTTAAACCGCCTTTACTTTTACCGCTTTCCTGCGAGGACCCAATGACCGGCTGGCCCTCGCTGGGCTGAACCACCACGAAGCCCGCTCCGTGGAAAGCCAGTTGGAAGGTTTCGCCCGAGCCGCGCCCGATGAGGGAGCCCATCTTGAAGCTGGTCTTGATCTGCGGCTGCAGGTTCGCCGACCAACAGATCGCCGCCTGCGGGTCAACGAAGGTCGGCTGCTGCGAGCAGTCCAGAAGCAATGGCGGCCCATCGGAGGACACGGCTACCACGCCCTGTCCCTGAACCATGAGATTGAACAGCCCGCCCGCAAGGATCCCAGCATTGCCCAGCATCTTGATGTCGTAGCCCAGGTGCGCATCGAAGGCGAGTAGGGAAGACGTGTTCACCGTGACGGCGTCTCCCTCGAGCTGGAGCAGGAACACATCGTGCGCGCTGCGGGCGAAGAACACCTCGCCCTGCCCCGAGGCGCGCATGAGGCTGCCTCCCTCCCCGGTCACAGCCTTCTTGAGCATGCCGCCCAGGCTCTTCGAGCCCTGGTAGGAGAAGTCGATGTTCCCCTGGTATGCGACCATCGCACCCTGTGCGGCCAGCACCTCCGGGCCCAGGCCCACGCGAAGCATCTTACTGGACTGAAGAGTCCAACGCTGGTCGCTCTCCTGCTCGCGGTTGGCTTGATCAAAAAGGGGGCTGCGCATGGAAGATACCTCTGCTCCGAGAATAGGACGATGATGGAACCTGTTGGCAGCAGGTTATGAGTCGGGTGCCGAAAGTGTCTAAGGGGAATACTCCCCATGTGGTCGTCTTCGTGATTATCGTCCATCCCCCGATGGGGCCGGTGTGCGTCTACATTCAGGTCGACAGGTGAGCATCGAGGCCACCTGGGGGCAAGTCTTTCAGGACTCTGCGGATCGTCGACTCGACATGAGGGCCTTCCCCCTCTCCCCTGCCCGGACCGGTCAACTCACCGGAGGCCAGGTCGGTGGCACGCTCCGTCCGTCTCCGGGGTCGGCCACGTCCTTAAGGACACTGGTCAGAAGGCTGGCGTGATAGGCGGCTGTGGTGGCCGACGGCGTCGCTGCGGGCTCCCAAGCTAAAGGGACCCTCAAATATCACTCATCGTCCCCATGACTTCGCGCCCCGTCCTGGCGACACACCACTCTCTGTTAAACCGAACTACTGACCGAGAGTATTGGTGAGCGTAAACCCACAATGCAGTGAGGGGCGGGGTGCCTGCGCACCCCGCCCCTCACGGAGCGCTCAGAGCCAGTTCGGGCTCAGCCTCGGCTCAGTTCTTCGAGCGACGGACCCGCAGAACCAGGTAACCGCCCACGACCCCGACGGCTGCAAGGCCCAGGGGCAGTAGCACGTTGGTGCCCGTCCGGGACAGGCCGTGACTCGGCTTCGCCGCAGCCCCCGTTGCCGAGGCGCCCGGAGAATCGGCCCCGTCGGTCGGCTGCGCCATGGCGCCGTCAGTCGGTCGATCGATCTCGTCGGACTGTGTGCTGGGAGTCGGCGTCACTCCAGGAGCCTGGCTCGGCGTCGCGCTCGACGACGGCTCACCTGACTGCGTCGGCAGCGAGGTCCCGTCCGGGCTCGTCGTCGACGGCGCCCGTCCCGTCGCGCTCGGCGCGGGAGCAGAGCTCGGGTACTCGCTCGGCTGACCCGACGGCGCAGCGCTGGGCTGCTGGGTGGACGCCACTGAAGGCTCCTGTGAGGGCTCGGCAGATGGCTCCGACCCTGCAGTGGGCTCGGTGGCGGGAGCGGTCGGTGCGCTGCTCGGCTCCGGTGCGGGCTCGGTGGTCGGCCCTGTGGTGGGCGCGCTGCTCGGCGCAGTCGTCGGCTCGGTAGTCGGCTCAGCACTTGGGGCGGTTGTGGGCTCGGCAGTCGGTGCGGGGCTCGGTGATGTCCCCGGATCCTGTGCCTGCGTGCACTGGTCGCCCACCCAGCTCATGGTGAAGTTGCGGTACCAGATACCTCCGTAGCTCGCTCCCTCGCTGGCGTCCTCACTGAGCAGGCCGATGCTGCCATCCGCCTGCACCGCGATCGTCGTGTAGCCGACGAAGGGCTCGTGGAAGACCTTGCCGGTCGCCCAGGAGGCGCCGTCGTCGCAGGACATCGAGATGGTGCCGCGGTCGCGCGACCACGGCGTCGGGTTGGGCGAGTGGCTCAGCAGCAGCACCTTGGCGCGCGAGTCGCCGGGGGCGGCGTTCGGGAAGGCCCGAATGATCTGGGCGTTGTCCACCGAGTCGGGCAGGTTCTTGTCGCTGGCCGGCTCGCTCCAGGTCTGCCCGCCGTCGGTGGACCTGGCCACCTTGCGGAAGCCGGAGCCGTCCGAGGCGCGCGAGTTGAGCATGAGGGAGCCGTCGGAGAGCTCGACGACCTTGTTCTCATCCATGCCGGTGCCCACCGGGGAGCCGACCTGCCAGGTGGCGCCGTGGTCGTCGGAGTAGACCGAGACCGCCTGGACCGCGCCGCCCGCAGTCTTGATCGTGTACTGCTGCACCAGGCGTCCGGCGTGAGTGCCGTGGTGGATCTGGATGCCCTGGCCCGAGGCCGCGAAGCGCGAGACCCAGGGGTTGTCCTTCGTGATGTCCGCGGTGATGGTGCGGTGCGTCCAGGTCCAGCCGTTGTCGGTGGAGGAGGAGACCTCGGCGTGGATGACGTTGCGGTCCTCGGGGTCGGTGCCGGCTCTCGAGCCGCCCCAGCCCTGGTCGTAGGACTTGACGTGGAAGTTGAAGATCGTGCCTGTCTGATGGTCAACGACGTAGCTCGGGTCGGAGTAGCCGACCTTCTGACCCGTCTCAATGCCCTGGTGGATGTAGGTCGGTGTCGACCAGGTCTTGCCGCCGTCAGTGGAGCGGAGCTGGACGATGTGGTTGGGGTTGGGTGCGTCGCTGCCGCCGTTGCCGTTGTCCTTGGGACGCTCGTCGTAAGCGACCAGCAGGTCACCGTTGGGGGCGGTGGTGATGGCCGGGATGCGGTAGTTGTCGGTGGCCGTGTTGGCGGCCAGGTGCTGGGCCTGGCTCATTGAGGCCGGCAGGTCCGTGCTCGCGTCGGGCGCCGGGGCGGGCTCGGCCTGCGGGTGGTCGCCGACGACGCTGATCGGGTCGCCGGTGGCGGTGAGTGTCTGGAGGGTGGCGCCGTCGGTGCCGGTCGCCGTCAGGGTGATCGACGGAGTCCACCGGCCGGCGTCGGCATCGGCCTGTGTGATCGTGTGGGTGAGCGGCTTGCAGTTGTAGACCGCACCCTTGCCCGGCTTGAGGCCGCCCCAGTGGCACTGGCGGGCCAGGTCGTCGAAGGAGGAGCCGATGGCGGCGACGTTGATCGTCTTGTCCGACACCGAGCGGATGCGCACCGTGTAACTGACGGTGTCTCCCAGCTTGTAGGTTTCCTGATTCGCCGCCGGTGTGAAGGACTCGACTCGAAGCGAGGTGGGCTTGACCGGGCTCATTGCGCCGCTGATCGTCTCCGGGGTGTTGAGGGCTTGACCGGTGTACTCCACGGCCTTGACCTCGTAGGCGATCTGCGGGGTGAAGCCTCCAGCCTCGAGGTCCTCGGCGGTCACCGTGTGCGTGGCCAGACCGGCGCAGTCGGTCTTGGTCACTCCGGCTGGGATGTTGCGCCACCGGCACTTGGAGACGTTCCCGGACAGGTTCGTCGAGGCCGGGGCGTAGGAGTGGGCCTCATTGCTGGTGTTGGTGAGGGTGATGTTGAAGGTCATGACGTCTCCGACGGCGTAGAGGCCGTCTGCAGGGACGTGCGTCTGCGTGATGGTGATATCGGCCAGGCCATCAGAGGTCGGAGTAGCCTGTGCCGGGGGTGCGGCGGCGATCAAACCGGTGACGGCAAGGGCCAGTGAACCCAGAAGGGTCGATATGCGCCTCAGAGTGGAGGGCTGTGCTGTTCTCATAGGGGCTTCCGTTCGGGATGATGAGGCGACCTCGCCTCAGAGTGGGGAAGTGTCGAACCAGGAGGTCTGACATCTCACAAAAAGATAACGGATTGTTGAGAACCTACAAAGTCGGGCGAGTCGCCGACGGTGCATGCAGTCCGTCCGTTTGAACGGTGATGCCTCGGAGGGGTGAATGTGGGCGAATGTTGCTGTGGAGGTCGGTTCGGGCTTGGCGGCGACTCAAGAAGTGAACTAGATCACCAATTTGTCTGTCTAATGCCCGTTGTAACGGACGGAAATCGCGCCTTCCTATAGTCTCTCCGCCACTGGACATCAGATGTCAATGACGACGTCGGCCGTGGTGCATATCAACGAAGAAGGTGCACCACCTCATGACCACCACAGCCTCTCCGGGCCGTAAGGTCTCCTCCCCGGGCAAGCAGTCCAACCTGCAGGCGCGCGCCGCCGCCCGGCGCTACGCCACCGTCCTGGCCCTCATCGCCACCCTCGGCCCGTTCTTCTACGGCTTCGAGGGCATGGTCCTCAACGGTGCCATCAAGCCCGTCGGCAAAGAGTTCCGCCTCGGCGAACTCGCCAAGGGCGTCGCCGAAAGCGCCGGCATCATCGGTGGTCTCGTTGGCGCAGTCCTGGCCGGCCGCATCTCCGACAAGATCGGCCGCAAGACCACCCTCATGTGGGTCGGTCCCTTCCTCGCCTTCGAGGCCGTCTACGGGGTCTTCAGCCCCATGCTCGGCTCGTACGGCTACCCCTGCCTGCTCCTGTGTCACGTCGTCGGCGGCTTGGAGCAGTCCGATGCTCTCACCCCGCTGCAGGTGGCTTGAGGCTCGACATGCCGCACAGGTCGATCGGCTGGCTGAAATACGTAGCAACAATGGTGGCATAAGCGATGAGCCAGTACCTGAGCAGACCAGCATCTACGACGTTGTCGTTATTGGTGGCGGGCCAGCGGGGGAGAACATCGCACAGAACGCCACTGAGGGCATCGACGTGACCGCGGTCCTCATTGAGGACGGGCTCTTGGGCGGCGAATGCGCCTACTGCGTCTGCGTGCCCAGCAAGGCTCTCCTTGTACCTGTTGACGGCGCCGCCGACAGTGAGATCTGACTGCGACTCATCGAGTCAGTCCCGAGCGAGGTCCTTTACGGACCTCAGTCGTTGAATGAAGAACTACATCTGTGAAGCAGGTGTCTCGCATCTGAGTTGAGAAAAAGTATCCTCTCGGTAGGTTTGAGGTCGGGAGGGTGATGATTCCTACAAATTTACTTCTCTAGATTTGGGTACTCGACTGAACTTTCTGATCGGTCATCAAGAACGTGTTGCAAGGCTCCTGCTGCAACTAACGTGAAGACATCCTGTAGTTCGTCTTAGGAGGGACCTATGATTGATGGTAATAGATTTCGCGTATTGATTCCCGACAACAAAACAGGTGTGCTATACGATCGAACGGAGTCCATAAAGTGGAGTAATCCCGAGGATGGTTACATTAAGGGGCAGTTCAGAGATGGCGGCGCTTTCGGGTATCGGCACCCGAAAGCGCGCTTCCTCGAGAGGGTTGCAGACCTTCGCACTCTAAGACCGACCGAGCTGCTTGAGGTAAAAGGGGAGGTATGGCGCCCCCCGCTCATGATTGCTACTTTCACCGATGTCTATGACGGATCGTATTCAATAGTTCGATTCTATCGCGATAGCAGAATGTTAGGAAAGGGACGCCTCCATCATCCCGACGATGTCAGACTACTGGCTTCGGCCACGGTTGCTGGAGATGGTGTTGATGTCTTCGAGTATTGGAAGAATACAGCATCCATACTGGATAATAATGACCCGACCCGTTGTGCATTTGAGTCGGTAAAGTTTGTTCATCCCGACAGCGTGTTATCTGCATTCATGGAGGGAGTTAACTTCCAGACATCAGAAATTCGGTCACCTATTATTCTTCCCTTTCAAAGCAACGAGGATCAGAAAGCTGCGGTAGAGAAGGCGCTTTCTTATCGAGTTAGTGTTATTGACGGCCCTCCTGGGACTGGAAAAACGGAGACCATACTTAATATTATTGCTAACATTCTTATGATTCCTGGGGCAACGGTCGGAGTTGTGTCTTTCGGTAATGCTGCTGTTGAGAATGTCAAGGACAAACTTGACGAGGCTGGGTATGGATTCGTGGCAGCGCGTGTGGGCAACAAAAAATGCGTCAGTTCCTTTATGGCCGGCCAGGAGGCGCGTGCAAGTAGTATTACTTGTTGGTTGAACCACGAGTCTGTGAACAGTTCTGTGCAGTCTTCTGGAGATCAGGTGATGAATAACCTGAAGCAAACAGAGGAGCAATTGCATGGCGTTTGGAATTCCTGTCGAGAACTTGCTAAGGTGCGCAGAAAAATCGAAGGATACTCTTTGGAAGCCGCTCATTTGGAGCGTCGAGCCGAAAGTTGTGTTTTACCCGATTTAAGTGAACTACCTCTGCTACGCAAGAGTTCTGGGCGCATCCTCGAGTATTTGGCTGAAACTACTGTATGTCCCGATCTTCCTGAAGGTGTAAAGGGGCTTATTCCGCGTATTCGCAGATACTTCAAGTACGGCAGAACGAAGGACGTGGATGCGCGTGATGCTGATACTATCCTTGGCCTGGAAAGGGTATTTTATGCCAAGCGAATTGAGGAGTTAGAACAAGAAGGGCGACGTTTGCAGAGTAAGGTCGGCAATCGTAATTCTGAAGCAATTAGAGCCAAATATCAGGAAGGTTCTCGAGTGCTTTTGGACCTTGCGTTGCGGCAACGTTACTTAAATAGTGGGCGCCCTGTATTCGATGAAAAGGATAAAGCGATCCAGAAACGCACATCGGAGTTTCTGTCAGAGTATCCAGTGGTTCTTACGACCTGCCATTCGATTCGGAGAAATCTGTCGGAAGGGCATCTTCTAGATTGGGTAATTATTGACGAGGCGACTCAGACAAATTTGCATGCAGCTGCTTTGGCGATGAGCAAGGCGAGAAATGTTGTGGTGGTGGGGGATCTTAAGCAGCTCGGACCGATTATTGACAAAAGGCTGGAGACTGCTTTGATCTCCCCTCCACGTCCTGCATACGATGCTACTGAGCACTCCATTCTCTCGTCCGTCACCGAGCTCTACGGACAAAAACTTCCTCGAACGATGCTGCGTGAACACTACCGCTGCGCGCCTGAGATCATCGAGTTCTGCAATAAAATGTTCTACAATGGAGAACTGATATCCATGAAGGCTAAAAAGTCGGATGATCAATGGCCTACCTTAATGGTTCGCAAGACGGCTCCAGGAAATCACATGCGAACTTTGCGTCGGGCTCTTACTAAAGGCACGTACAGTCAACGTGAAATCGATACTGTCGAGGAGCTCATTGGTGGTGTCGTTGACGGTGTGGATTTTAGGGAAATCCTCGGAGGTGAAGAATCGGGAAGTGATTATATGTTAGGCATCGCAACTCCCTACAGGCTCCAGGCGGACAGGCTCAGCGAGGCCATTTGCAGTACGGCTGACCTCCCTGAAATGAGTTCTCTGAGCGAGACGATACATAAGTTTCAAGGACGTGGGGCTAAGGCGATGATTCTTAGCACGGTTGTCGACGAATCTCGTATTGGTCATATGAAGTTAAGGTTCGTTGATGATCCGAGAATGATCAATGTCGCCGTTTCTCGGGCCAAGGAGAAGTTCATTCTCGTAACCAATCACGATGAGGTCCCTCGAAGCAAGATAATTAAAGCGCTCATCGACTATGTTAGATTTCAGAATCCAAATCAAGTGACTGAGAGTGAGGTGCTTTCGGTTTTCGATCTTCTTTACAAAGAATACTCTGAACGACTTAATGAATTTGCTTCGCGGGTTCATGGGGGCAGTAGGTATAAGTCTGAAAACATAGTGTGGACTCTTCTGAATGAGATTCTTGCTGAACCTGCTTATGAGTTTCTTGAGGTGGTTTCGCAAGTGAGACTTCGTGACTTGCTTCCCAACCTTGATAGGTTGAATGAGCGACAGAAAGAGTTCGTCCGTTCTGTGTCGGCCATCGATTTTGCTGTATACCATAAGGTAAGTAGGCGAATGCTGCTTGCGATTGAGGTTAACGGAACAAGATTCCATGAAGACAGCCCTGCGCAACAGGTGCGGGATGAGCTGAAAGCGCAGATAATTGGTATCTACGGTGCTGACATGCTTGTGCTGAGAACCAATGACAGCAACATTGAATCGACGGTGAGAGATAGGTTGGATCGGATTCTGGTTCTAGATGAGAGAAGGGGATGAGGTGTGTATCACCAGCATCGACCATGTCGTACTGATGGTCCTCCATTAATGCGAGCGTCGACTTCTTCCCTCGGGCTCTGGGGCGCGGAGGATGTCACCTTTGGGTAGGAGGGGACAGCGTTGCGCTTCGGGTACTGTCCTTTTGGCTCGACTGGCGTAAGGGGTATGGGGCGGTCGGCGTCGTCCTCGGAAGTGTTTTCTCTGCTTCGGTATCGGGAGGTGCGTCCTTCAACGGTAACGTCGATGGCATTCCTGAAGGAGATCTCGTAGGTCGTCACGCGATAGGGTGAATCCGTTGGGAAAAGTAATTATTCCGTCTCCCACCTTTCGGTAGGAAATAATCAGGAACTGCTGACGGGCGGGTGGGTGTGAGTTGAGAAAATTCTCGTGTCGCTCTATGCCGACGGGGGTGAGCTGGCACATTAGAATTTCCTGGTTGCGTGCGAATCTCTGGATGGAAATCTCTTCAATATCGGACCATTCGGCCCGATCGATGATACCGCCGTTCTTGTTCTCAATCCTCAGTTCCTGGGGAGTGAGTGTCAATCGTATTCCCTGTGTCAACTTCCTGTGGGTCGCCAGTGTTGCGAATCCGAACATGGTAATGAGTAGTAGGCCGGAAATTGATAGCGGCAGAGGGGCGTCTGGGTTGTTTGTAAATGATATGGCGATTAGCATTGCAGCGCCGATTGTCGCCAAAATGACGCATATGATAAGCTCGAAGACGAGTCGGGTAGGCGATGAGGGGATGATCAGGATTCCATGACGCTCCAGTTCTGCACATTCTTCGCTTCCTGACACTCGCGTCCCGCCTCTCCCTGTGTGCTCTGTCGTCTATGTTTATGTTGTCATGTCGGTTGGTGTGGGATGTGGTGGTCGATATAATGTGACGCAGATCATTGTTTCGACTGTCTAATGTTCGCCTCGGCCTCGATCTTTCATCGGCTGGTTGAGTTGAGACGGCTTGGGGCTGATTGTCATGCGTGGGTGTGGCGGCCTGTCGTGCGTCGGGCCGTGGTGGTCGGGCATTCCGGGGGCGGGGGAGCTTTCTCGGGGACGTGGTGAGCGGGGGTGGACGTCTACTTGGTGGTGAAAGCGGTGAGTCGGTAGTCGTCGACGTCCTCGAGGCGTTGCTGAGTTCCGGGATGGGGCGTTCTCGGTCCACGGTTCACCTGCATCCCGATCGGTCAGCCGGTCGGGGTCGACGGGTCGCGGCGACACCCGCACCCCTCTCCGGGCTCGCTGCCGGTGTCGTGGCCTGGTCCGTGTGGTCAGGCGGTGGTTGAATCCGTCCTTCAAGATAGGGGATGTGTCCTCCTTTGTCGGATCTGGACGTTGGTGGGAGTGGCATTGATATCGGTCGTCAGTGGACGGGCTGCCGAGATATCAGTGGTGGGGAAATGGCCGGCCAGGCGCTGGACCCGCTGCCGCACCGCCTAGCCCCGTGACTCGGATGTCCTTGAGTCAGCAACCTGGCCCCCAGCCGGTCCTGCCGCAGGCACGTCCCCGAACTCCAAGCCCACAGCCAGGTACGGTCCGGCAGTCCCCCACCACGAAGGTGTCCTTCCCTCGGAGTCCTCGGATCTCAGCGACTCGCATTACTCCAGGCGAAGCGACACCCCCCGCCCCATCTTCAGAATCCCAACGTGGAAGCTCGAGGCTGGCTGCCCCTCGGCAGCTCCTTCCGAGCGAGGTCCACCATCACGATAAATGAATTTGATTTTCAATATCGACATTTGTGGTGCTGCTTCCTAGAGTTGTCTCATGATCGATACGGGAGTTCAGGGGACGCTCTTCTTCCCACTGATGGGGCGGGCTCGAGCTGCGCGAAGTTGGCCGAGCTGCTTCCGGGACTCCTGGTCCGAGCGTTTGGTCTCGATGGTCTCCGCCGTCCGCCCTGGCATCGAGGACATGGATATGGGTGAGATGCCCGCCGCCATCTACGCCTTGCGCCACCTTGCCGCTGTGACGGAGATCCGGCGCTACCTGGACACCCGCCCCGAAGCCACCGTCGTCGATCTCGGCTGCGGACTGGATCGTCTCGTTGACGAGGTCGATAACGGTCGGGCACTGATCTACAACCTGGACTTCCCCGACGTTCTCGAGTTTCGACGCACCTGGGTCAAACCCCATGAGCGAGAGTGGGACCTTCCCTTCTCCTTCACCGATCACCGCTGGATGGATGAGGTCGACGCCAGTGGCGGACTGATTGCCGTGGCCTCCGGGGTCTTCTACTTCCTGGAGAGCGGCTCGGTTCAGAATCTTGTCGACGCGATGGCCCGTCGTTTCCCCGGTGGCCGCCTCGTCTACGACGCCGAGTCTCCGGAGATGGTCGCGATGAGCGAGCAGGCCGTGCGGGACCGAGGAATCGATGCGGCCCCCATGCCCTTCCGGGTCTCCGACCCCTGCGCCGCACACACCTGGAGTTCCCGCGTCTCCCAGATCAGGGTGAACTTCGACCTGTCCTCCTACGCCACCGATCCCTCGGCCCTTCCTGCACAGGTACTCGATGGCTTCGCCCAGATGAGGGAGAGTCGGGCTCTCTATGAGGTCGTCGCCGATTTTGCCGTCGCAGGGGAGCCTCGCTGACACGGTGATCGAGGTGTGCTCGCCTTCTGGGATGAGGCCTGAGAGACTGAGAGCATGCGAATTGCCATCGGTGCTCCAGGCAATGGAGCCCTCCTGAAGGAGGCCGTCGAAGAGCGGTTGGCTGACGATGAGCGAGTCGGTCATGTCGTCGACCTGTCCGCGCCGGGCATCACCTACCCGGAGGTCTCCTTCCGGGTTGCCGGAGCGGTCGCCGAGGGGCGGGTCGACCGCGGTGTTCTCATCTGCGGCACCGGTGTGGGAACCGCCATCGCCGCCAACAAGGTCCCGGGAGTGCGTGCGGCGACCGCGCACGACCTGCTCACCGTGCGCGGCTCGGTGGAGAACTACGACGCCCAGATTCTGTGCATGGGGCAGAACGTCATCGCGGCCCCCGCCGCCTGGGCGCTCATCGACATCTGGCTCGACCTGCGCCACGATCCCACCAGCAGCTACGGCCCCAAGGTTGATGAGATCGCCGCCTACGAGCTGCGCCTTCACGCCTGAAGGCGGCCCCGTCGAGCGGACAGGCGCTCGTGGCGCTATCCGCAGCCTCTACGTGCGCGACCCCGATCGGAGCCTCGTCGAGATCGTTGTCTACGAGAGTGCCTGAGATCCGCTCGGGGGCCGGAAGAGGCATTCCGTGTCCAAATCTGCAGCAAAGGGGCCTGTGGTCCGATTGGGCCGCCGACCAAACCGCGGAATCATGCGGTTTCTTTCTGTGTGTCCAAGTTGGAGAGGAGTCTTTGCGGCAGATTTGGACATCGCTCAGCACATCTTGGCCAGGATTGCTGTGCATGGGGCCTCGATGCCCGGTTCGCGACCCTCGTGAGAAACCTCGCGCTATTCTGCATTGAGTGCAATGCTGCACTGAGTGCAAGAATAGCTGTGTGACCGGACCCGACCTGCGCTCCACCCATGCGCAACGCACCCGCGCCGCCATTCGCGCTGCTGCGCTCACCCTGACAAGGGAGCGCGGCTACGCCGCTATGACGGTCGACGACGTCGCCGCCCTCGCCGGCGTCTCCCGGCGCACCGTCTTCAACCACTTCTCCTCCAAAGCCGACCTCCTCGTCCTCGCCCCCGAGGCTCCCGAGCCGCAGGCCCTCGAAGCCTTCGTCAACGGCACCGGAACCCTCCTGGAGGACCTGGGGGCCCTGCTCGCCTCCGGTGCTGAGGCCGTCGAGTCCGAGCGCGGCTGGCTCCTGTCATTCCCTGAGATCGTGCGGGACAACCCCGAGGTCGAGCGCGCCATCCACGAGCGCCTGCGTGCCGTCGCCCTGTCCTTGATCGACGCCGCCGGCCGCCGGCTGGGAACCGCTCCCGATGACCCGCGCACCCGCGCCGTCGTCGCCCTGGCCATGGGCATCCAGCGCAGCTCCGTGGACCTGTGGTCCGGGCGCACCCACCCCTGGGAGCAGGACGGCCCGGAGCCCTCCGCCGATGCCGAGGTCCCCACTGTGCGGAACGACTGCCCCGAGGTCCGGCTGGCCGACGCCATTCATGTCATGACCAGGGCCATCGCCGACGTCGTCGCTCACCCTCGGCCCGCTGAAGCAGTCTCCTGCGCTTCCTCCGGCCTGACGCCGTCGCACTCACCGGACTAGCCGCGCACTCGGCTCTCTCAGTCTCCTCACTATTCACTGTTCGTTTTACCCGCCTACCTCAACCGTAAAGGTCGTATCCGTGACTCAAAGCGACTCGACGCCGGACCCCGCCGGCACCGCCCTTCACGAACCGGGGGCCGACTTCCACCCAGACCGCCGCTTCTGGGCGATCTACGCCTCCCTCCTGGTCGTCATGTTCCTGTCCGCCATGGACCAGACGATCGTCGGCACCGCCCTGCCCACAATCGTGGGCGACCTCGGGGGCGCCGCTCATATGGCCTGGATCCTGACCGCCTACACCCTGGCCCTCACCGTGGCCATGCCGATCTATGGCAAGCTTGGCGATCTCGTGGGCCGCAAGAACCTCTTCCTGGTGGCCATTGCCCTGTTCCTGATCGGCTCGGCCCTATGCGGAACCGCTACGACGATGACCCAGCTCATCATCTACCGCTTCATCCAGGGACTCGGCGGCGGTGGCCTCATGATCTCCTCCCAGGCGATCACCGGCGACCTCATCCCGCCGCGCGTGCGCGGCACCTACATGGCCCCCATGGGAGCCATGTTCGGCATCGCCTCCATCCTGGGGCCCATCATCGGCGGCTGGCTCACCGACTCGGTCTCCTGGCGCTGGACCTTCTGGATCAACCTGCCGCTGGGCGTCCTCGCCTTCATCGCCATCGCCCTGGTGCTGCGCCTGCCCAGCAGCCGCCTGACCAGCCCCATCGACTGGTGGGGGCTCGCTCTGCTGAACGCCGGCGCCATCGCCATCGTCCTCATGGCCACCTGGGGCGGTAACCAGTACGAGTGGACCAGCCCTGTCACCATCGGCCTGGGCGCCGTCGGCCTGGTCTGTTGGGGGCTGTTCGCCTTCGTCGAGACCCGTGCCGCCGACCCCATCCTGCCCTGGTCGATCCTCACCAGCCGCACCTTCGTCGTCTCCACGGTCGTCGGCATGCTCGCCATGGGCGGCATGATCGGTGTCCTGAGCTACCTGCCCACCTATCTCCAGATGGTCTACGGGTACTCGGCCACCACCTCCGGCCTTCTGCTGGTGCCCATCACGATCGGGATGCTCGTGTCCTCGATCCTCTCCGGCGTCCTCGTCTCACGTTCGAACCGCTACCGGATCTACCCGGTCCTCGGTCCACTCATGGCGGCCGGCGCCTCCTTCTGGCTCTCCCGTCTGACGACGTCGTCCCCCGTCTGGCAGGTCTCAGCAGCCACCTTCATCATGGGGGCGGGCATTGGGTTGTTCTTCCAGCTCCTGGTCACCGTGGTGCAGAACGCCATCGAGGCCAGGCACCTGGGCGCGGCCACCAGCGGCAACAACTTCTTCCGCGAGGTCGGTGTCTCCCTGGGCGCCTCGCTCATCGGCGCGGCCTTCTCCTCCAGCCTCACCTCCAACCTCGCCGAGCGGATCGGGGAACTGGCCCGTAGTGCCGACCCCGCCGTGCTGGCCTCGCTCGCCCAGTTCCGTGAGGCGGACACCTCCTCCCTGACTCCGGCTCTGGTGGGCAAGCTGCCCGGCGCCCTGCATGATGCCGTCGTGAACTCCTACGCCGACTCCCTCCTGCCGATCTTCGCCTGGATGATTCCCCTATTCGTGGCCACCTCCGTCATCGCGCTCTTCCTGCCCGAGGTCCCCTTGTCCCAGAAGACCGGTATGGAACAGATCGCCGAGGCTGAGGCCAGTGAGCTGACGGAGCGGGAGCAGGAGCCGGCAGAGGGGCCGGTGGAGGTGGAGCAGGACTCAGTGGCCGACGCAGGATGATGAGGCTGTAGATGGGGCGGTGTTTCCCCGGTTTTTGCGGGGGTTGGAGTCGACTGGCCCTTCCTGACAGAATCGGTGCCGCCCCGCGGCCGGCCCGACGACGTCGTCACATCCAGGCCAGCAGCGGCACCGCGACTCCGTCCGCCCTTCCTCAGAGGAGCTGTCCATGCCGTCCTCCGATTCGTCCACCGCACTATCCACTGACGTTGTCACACTCAACCCGAACCCGCTGGTGCAGGCTCTGGGTAAGCAGGCCGAGGAGTTCACACGCGCCGACATCATCCGCTTCGTCATCGAGCAGGGCGTCGAGATGCTGAACCTGCGTTACGTCGGCGGCGACGGTCGGCTCAAGGAGCTGAACTTCGCGATCCAGTCCGCCGCCCACCTGGACCGGATCCTCACGATGGGGGAGCGGGTCGATGGATCCTCCCTGTTCGACGTTGTCGAGGCCACCAGCTCCGACCTCTACGTGGTCCCGCAGCTGCGCACCGCCTACCTCAATCCCTTCACCGAGCGGCCCACCCTCGACATCATGTGCGGCTTCTACGACGTTGAGGGCAATCCGCTGGCCAGCGCCCCACAGCAGATCCTGCGTCGAGCCCAGGCGGCGCTCGAGGCTGAGACCGGCTGCCGTCTTGAGGCGCTCGGCGAGCTCGAGTACTACCTGTTCTCCGAGGTCGACGATCTCTTCGGTGTTGAGGAGCAGCGCGGCTACCACGAGGCGGCTCCGTTCTCGAAGTGGTCCCAGGTGCGCACCGAGGCACTCGGCCACCTGGTGCGCATGGGGTGCGCGGTCAAGTACGCACACGCCGAGGTCGGCAACTTCGTGGCCGACGGGCGTCAGATCGTTCAGCAGGAGATCGAGTTCCTGCCCACCGATGTCTCCCGCGCCGCTGACCAGATGGTCCTGGCCAAGTGGGTGGTGCGCGAGGTCGCACATGCTCACGGCATCGAGGTCTCCTTCTCCCCGAAGATCGCTGTTGGCCAGGCCGGTTCCGGCATGCATTTCCACACTCGCCTCATGAAGGACGGCGCCAACCAGTTCTCCGACGGCACGACTCTGACGGACGCCGCCCGCCGCGTCATCGGCGGCTATCTGTCCCATGCGGCCTCGCTCACTGCTTTCGGCAACACCGTGCCCGTTTCCTTCCTGCGGCTCGTGCCCCATCAGGAGGCGCCCACGGCGATCTGCTGGGGAGACCGCAACCGCTCGGTGCTGGTGCGGGTGCCGCTGGGGTGGCAGAACCTCGATGACCGCATGTTCCGGGACGCCAACCCCGACGCTGCCCCCGTGGGCGATCTGCCTGACGACTCCCAGACCGTGGAGCTGCGCTCCCCGGACGGCAGCGCCGCCATCCACCTGCTGTTGGCCGGGATCACCGTTGCGGCGAGGCTCGGCCTGACCGAGCCCGGCATGCTGGAGCACGCCGATGAGCGCTACGTCAGTGGGGACGCCTCCAAGGTCGAGGGACTCGACCAGCTGCCGGTCTCCTGCGCCCAGGCGGCCGAGCGTCTGCTCGCCCAACGCGAGGACTACGAGGCCCTCGGGGTCTTTCCGCCCGCACTCATCGACTCCTGGGCGGCCGGGCTCGTGGCTCTGGGAGACGCCGACTTGCGTGAGGAGATCGCCGACGCCCGCATCCAGGTCGAGGACCTGGTGGCCCATTACTTCCACATCGGTTGAGCCCGGCTCCCCGTCGGGCCGTAGAGGGTGAGAGGAGATCATGGTGATGGGACAGGGGATCAGACGACCGCCGCCGGCGGTGCTGCTGGCTGCGGCCGGGCTGGCGCAGAGCGCCATGACCCGCGGCCGGAGAGTGACGCCGTCGTCGATGAAGATGGCTGCTCCCGTACTCGGGGTCTCCATATGCGCGCTCGCCGGGAGCGCGGGGACCTTTCTCCGACATCGCACAACGGTTGATCCAGTGAGGGTTGAGCGCGCGCAGCACCTTGTTGTGGACGGTCCTAATCGGCTGACGCGCAATCCTATGTACCTGGGGTTGGCCGGAGCACTGCTCGCGCACGCGATCGCGCGCAGGAGCCCGTCCGCGGTGATCCCGCTGATCGGCTTCGTCTGGCTGATCGACCGCTACCAGATCCCTGCCGAGGAGGAGGCTCTGGAGACGAGGTTCGGACAGGCCTATCTGGACTACAAAAGGGCCGTTCCTCGATGGCTGGGCGTTCATGGCTCGTCACCGGGCGATCTCAAACACGAGCCGAGGACGCGCCGTGACGCGTGACGTCTGAGGCGGGGTGATGCGGTTAGCGCAACCGCTATGGATTGATCTGACCAATCTCGTAGTTGAAGGTTGCCTGAAGACGTTCCGGTTCCCCTGATGGCGATCCTGGGACTCGCCACCTCTCGGATCCTTCGGGTCGCCGCCGGCTCTGATGCCACCGCCCGGTTCATTCCACTTCTTGGGGCCTTTGCCCTCAGCATGTCGGTGGCGGGTGATGTTGTTGGCTACCTGGCTTACCAGAGGGGGAAGGGGCGGGGCGTCTTGCTGTCGCCTTTTCTGAGCCCATCCGTAATTCCCTGGTGGTTCACACGTCAGTTCTGACCCCGCCTAGTTCCGCTGAGAAAAAGGCGATAGTTGTGGTCAGCAGATGCTTCACGAACTGATTTTCATGGTAATTTATCGTCGCTTGTTGCCTCATCTGATCCGTGAGTTGGAGGCCTCGATGTGCCGATGTGGGAAGCTCGGTTTCTCGCGTAGTGGCTGGTGAGTGTGCGAGGGGTGGTCTTCGATGTCAGGAGCAAGCCGATTCTCTCGTGAACGCTGATGGCTCCAACGTGGCAGGAATCGGCTCGTCTCTGGATTTCTGTACTCCGGGGTGCTCAGTCCTTGGCGGAGGTGGGTTGCGTCGGGCTGTCCGACACTCCGGGTGCCCTTGAGGGGTGTTCGGCTGTCGAGCGTCGGGTTCCCAGTTCTCGCAGTCGGCTCGGTCTGGCGGAGGTTACCGTCTCACGTCGTTAATTCTGTGAGTCTGCTTTGATAAATCTGAAAAATTTCTGAGCGCATGCTTGGTATTTTATTTCTGTTTTAATGGGGAAATTTGTTCGATTTCTGCCGGTGTGTGCTAGGAGATGTATCCGCCAATGTCCATAGAGCCGTTGGTGATAATTCTCGCTCCCAGGTCACTCTGTCTCTGTTGCTCGCTGTCGATACGCTTTCGAATGGATGTCATGTTGCTGAAGGGGAGTTGGTTGGGTTCAGTCGGTGGGCTGTCGGGAGGTCGTTGCAGTGGCCCTGAAACGCCTTCCAGTAAAAGGGTGAAAAATGTGTGTCTCGTGCTGTGTGTCAAGCCGGCTGTGTGATCGGTCAATTGTGGTGAATTGTCATGCCTCGTTTCGGGGCGGGGTGTATTGTTCAGCCGTCCAACCGGAAATCAATGGGCGGAAGACGGGAAACAACCGTCTTGCCGCTTCGGATGCCGTCATGCCCTGATCTCTCCAAGGAGCACTCGACTATGCCACAGGTCACCGGAGCCACCCACGAGGTGGGAGTGGACCAGCTCTTCTTCTCAACCACTGACGCGCGCGGCGTCATTCGCCACTCGAACAACGTGTTCATCGAACTCTCCCGCTACCAGCGCGATGAGCTCTCAGGTGCCCCGCACAACATCATCCGGCACCCGGAGATGCCCGGCGGTGCTTTCAAGGCCATGTGGGACACCCTCAAGACCGGCAGTCCCTTCGCTGCCTACGTGCGCAACCTCGCCGCCGATGGCAGCGAGTACGACGTCTTCGCCACCGTCACTCCGCTGTCCGACGGCGGCTACCTCTCGGTACGCACCCGGCCGGTGTGCACCAACCTGTTCGACATCGCTTGCGCCATCTACCGTGAAGCCCGCACCGTCGAGGATCGGGCCATCGCCGCCGGAGCCAACCGTCGGACGGCGGCCGAGCGAGGGCTCGGTCGTATTGCCGAGCTACTGGCGGGGGCGGGCCTGTCGTCTTACGAGGAGTTCCAGAACGCCGCCCTGCCGGCGGAGGTGGCGCGTCGTGAGAAGCTCTCCGACGGTATTCCGGTGCGCCCCGGAGCCACCGGGAACCTGCGCGTCATGCTCGACTCGGTCACCACCATCGCCGACGGACTCGGCTCCTGGATGGCCGGTCAGCAGCAGCTCGCCGAGTTGTCGGCCTCGCTCAAGACGGCCGGCAGGGGCCTGACCCAGACCCTGGAGGACCCGCGTCTGAGTCCCGAGCGAATTGCCGCCCTGGACCGCTCCGACCCCAGGGTCAAGCCCCTGGCGGACCTGTTGGACCTGTGGACCCAGATGCAGGGGCTGGTCAACCCTCTGGTCGCCCGGCTTGTCGACACCCTGGCCCAGCTCGACACCAACGGCGCTCGGACCCGTTTCCGCATCGCCCTGGCCCGCTTGCACGCCACCATTGTCTCGCTGTTCACCGTCGAACTCATCGACGGCGTCGGCGACCCTCAGCAGTCGATCGAGGCCATTCCTGATCTCCTCGAGTCCCTCATCGACGGCGTGACCGAGATGGAGCGCCAGGCTCAGGCTCACAGCGCACTCGCGGACCAGGCAGTCGCCTACATCGGCGAGGCCAGCCGCATGATGACGATTCCCAACCAGCTCCTCATGCTGTGGACCGGTTCCCCGGCCTCTACCGACCCGGCCCTGCCCGCTGCGGCCGCTGAGTTGTCCGCCGCCGCATCCGGCGTGGTCGAGTCCGTCGGCCAGCGTCTGACCGAGCTCGACAAGCTCGCCGCCCGCTGCCAGGCCATCAATGTCGCTGATGGCGCCGCTGATCTGCGGGGTGCCCTGGACTCCTTCGCGACGGCGGCCAGTGCCGTCGCCCCGAGCTGACTTTCGTCGGCTCGAAGCGATGGGCTGTCAGGGCAGCACAGGATTCACTGACCCTCGTCCCACGTCCGCGGTGTCTGGGCCGGCTCATCGGCGGACGTGCTCGCCGGTGAGCCGTTGGTGCCCGTAGCGACTGTTTCCGGCAGCCGGGGGCCGTGAGCCGTGGGGGTCGGTGCCTCTGGCGCGGCCGGTACCGGTTGCCCGCTCGGCGGCATCGGGGTGGTCTGAGTCGGAACTGGGGAGGCCCAGCGCAACTCGTTGCGGGGAGTCTGGTAGCTCACGCCCGGGTAGCGGCCGAACTGCTCCTCGCTGGGCACACTCATGGTGGTGGAGTTCAGCACCGAGAGCATCTGCTGCGGCGTCGGCCAGGAGTCGGACCATCCGCTGCCGCTGGGGGCCGGGGGCGGGAACCAGGCGGTCGACTCCGGCGGGCGGATCATGATCCGCCCCGGGCGGCTGCGGTCGCGCAGGGCGTGGGCTCTCCAGGTGTTGATCGGGTGGGTGGAGAGCCAATTGCTCATGTGGAGCCAGAACCCCTTCTCGCGCGTGGCACGGTCGGCCAGCGCATGGGTGTTGACCTCGGCTCCCAGGTACTTGCCTCCGGAAAGAACCCCCATGGCCCCGGGCACGCCGCCAGGTGCGTGGGCGTAGCCGTGGTTGTCCGCCGTGTACTCCTGAGCTCGTGAGAACGCCTGCCCCAGGAGGGGGACATAGCTGACCAGCTGGGAGAAGATGAGACGGAAGTAGGAGACGTGACCGGCCGCGAGGTGACCGACCTCGTGGCCGATGATGAAGCGCAGCGCCTCAGGGTCGCGGGCTTTTCCGCCGATCTCGAACAGGTCGGAGTAGACGGCCACGAAGCGCCGGAAGCCGTGGCCGGAGGCGAAGGCGTTGATCTGCCCGTTGCCCAGCACCACGTAGGCGTCGGGGACTCGCCGCAGGCCGAACTCCTGGGCCGCCTCGACGACCATCCTGTATCCCTCGGGGAACTGGGTGGGAGACATCTGCACCGAGCTCGCCCGCAGCCGGGCGTACATGATGGCGCGCACGATCCACACGATGAGTGGGACGAGAGGGATCACCAACAACACTTGAGAAAAGGTGCCGCCGTCCAGGAAGAGGCGACGGACCTCGGCCTCCATGCCGGTGGCCTCAGAGGAGGAGGCCAGCCAACTGATGATGATGAACCAGGCGCCGTAGCCCATCAGAGTGGTGAGGATCGCGACGACGAGCAACGGGATCTCCGCGGGGTGGCGCAGCCGGTGGGTTCCGGTGATGCCGTGAACGGTTGCGCCGTTGAACATCCGTGGGCGAGAGGGAGGCACGGCTGAGAGCGCCGGGCCTGCAGAATCGGGGACGGTGGACGGAAGAGGTGGTTGCATGGTGGAAACTTAAGCGACCTGTGCTGGGATTCCTCTCCTGCCGCAGGAGGATTTTCTCACGTCACCCATCGGCGTTTTGGCGGGAAATAGTCCTGGTCGATCGTCTCCGTGGGCCGGATAGTCCGCCAGGAGGCGGAGCGCAGACGTGGCCCTGACTGCGTCGATAACGACCCAGTAGGCTTCTGCCCGTGCCGCACTTCTCGCCTTCTCAACCACCGTCTTCCCCGTCGCCGGCGCCATCCCCGTCCGGGCACCTCGACCACGCGGTCCCCTGGGGTATGCAGATCGCCGTGCGCTACGACAAGGTTCACCCACCCCGGCGCATCGACGTCGCCGAGGCCGCTGCCCGCGCCGTCGTCGCCCTCCTGGCCGCGCCCGCCTCCGCCCCTGGCGGGCCCTGGAACCCGGCCGTGGACCACTGGCGCAATGGGCGCATCCGTAAGCTTGTGCGTCGTGCTCGTGGCAAGCGCTGGGAGGAGATTCAGGACATCGACGGCGTCACCGTCACCCAGGACGGCCCGGCGGGCTGGGGGCAGGCGGCGGTGCGCGCCTTCGCGCCCGGCCCGGTGCGCCCCCTGCCCGGGGCCCTGGCCAAGACCCAGGTGGAGGGCACTCACTTCCCGGACGGCAGTGAGCTGCCCCCTTCGCCGGCCGCGATCACCGCGCGCGTCGCGAAGGACCCGGCCGCGGCTGAGGAGATCGCGCTCGGGTCGGCGTCGGTCTCCGCCGGGGCACTCGTGACGATCGAGGTCACGCCTCTGCACGAGATGACTTCGGGCAAACTCGCCGCCCAGTGCGGCCACGCCGCCCAGCTGGCCTGGGAGAGTGCGGCGATGGAGCCCGCCTTCCGGCAGGCCTGGGCCGATGATGGCTTCCGGGTACGCGTCGTCGTACCCAGCCGTGAACAGTGGGAGACCACCGCCCGGCCCGTCCACGTCATCGACGCCGGCTTCACCGAGCTCGATGGTCCCACCGAGACCACCCGCGCCTACTGGTGAGGGTGCGGCGTCTCAGTATCGCTTCTGCTTTTTTTGCGTCGGTATGTGACGCCGAGGCGGTTCGTGACATGGGAGCCCCTGCGGCGGTGTAGGGCGGCTGAGCGTGTGCACCGGAACATGCTTTTGCCTCGGGAACGTACTTGTCCCGCACAAGGTGACGGTCGGATCCCAGTCGTCTGTGGGAGAACGCAGTCCTCGAGGGAAGAGTACGTTCCCGATCGGGGGCAGTGCTATGTGAGCAGGGGCTTGATCTCAAAGCGTCCACTACTCCGCCGTCTCAGTCTGCTCAGGTACCTACTGCTGCTGACTCTGGGGCTCCGGCACCCCGCGGAACACCCACAGCCGGATGAACACGTAGAGGTAGATCCCCTCGCAGCAGGCCGAGATGATGCGCGCCAGCTCGGCGTTGACCCCGAACCAGTGCAGCAGCGAGGAAAGACCCAGGATGAAGATGACGTACTGGCTGACGATGCCGGCCATGTAGCCCGCGCCCTGTGCGACGACGTGCCCATGAGCCTGGAAGTTCAGCCAGCGATTGAGCAGGAAGGAGTAGACGGCCGCGATGGCGTAACCGACCGTGACCGCCACCGGATAGAACCAGTGAAAGTGGTTGTAGAACACCCACAGGCAGGTGATGTCCAGGAAGAAGGCCGAGCCGTTGATGATCGCGTAGCCGATGAAGGTCACCGGCAGCCGGCTGCGCACGAAGCCCGGAAGGACGGAGTGGATCGCCGTGATGAGGCGCAGGAAGATCTCGGGGGCGCGGCGGGCGTTGGAGATGGGGGGCTGGAGGGAGGACGCTGCAGGCTCCATAGCGGTGGTGGTCTCGGAGGCCTGGTCGTCCGCCGTCGTTCCTGCCATGAGTCGTCCTTCACTGATCGCTGGTGTCAGGGGGAGTCTTCCCCTCGCGCGCCTGATGGGCAAGTTCCGAAAGAAGGAACGGTGTCCGCCGGCTCATCCTTGCGACGGACTGGCGGCCAGCGTCAAGGCCTGGGTGACCTCGCGGCGCAGGAGCTCGCCGCCGGCGTCGGCCGGGTGGTGGATAGTGCGCAAGCCCACCTCGCGGGCCGCGGCGATGTTGGTGGCGCTGTCATCGACGAACAGGGCCTGGTCCGCCTCCACCCCTGCGAGCTCCAGCAGCCGCTGGAAGTAGGCGGCATCCGGCTTGGCCACCCCCAGCGTGCAGGAGTAGCCGTCGATGTCGCACAGGCCGTCATAGCCCAGCTGCTCGCGCATCCAGGCCCGACGCTCCCACTGCTGATTGGTGGCCAGGACCGTCGTGTAACCCGCCTCGCGCAGGTCACCTACCAATTGCCGGGCCAGAGGGTCGGGCGTGGCCCGGTGCCACATCTCAAGCAGCTCCGACGCGCTCAGCTCCAGCCCCAGCTCCTTCACCACCCGCTCCAGCAGATCGGTGAGGGTCTCCCGGCCTGCCAGGGCATCGGTCTCACTATCGATCATGGCACGGGCGAAGGCGGGGCCGCCGCCGCGGGTCAGCGCCTCATTCCACGGAGTGCCGATGAGCTGGAGGACGCCGTCGGCATCGAGCAGGACGGCGCGCACGGGAGTGGACGAGGCGGGCGGGATGACCGGCTGAGAGATGCTCACGCCCCGATTCTGCCCTACCTCGCGGTGTCGGCCGGGAGATCGGCCGGGGCATGGGGCACCGGTGGAAGACTGGGGCCATGACTGATGCCGCCAGCACGCCCGCCAGTGCCTCGCCCAGCCTCCGTTCCGGTGCCCTCGCCGATGACGCCGTCGCCGGCGAGATCCTGCGGGACGACGACGCCTACACCGACTCGCTCATCGACTTCGTCACCGCCTCGCCCAGCTCCTACCACGCCGCCGCCGAGGTCGCCCGGCGTCTGGAGGGGGTCGGCTTCGCCCGCGCCGACGAGACCGTCTCCTGGGAGGACGGCCTACCGCGCCGTGGCTACGCCATCCGTGACGGCGCCATCGCCGCCTGGGTGCTGCCCGAGGCGCTGGGTCCGGGAGCGGGTCTTCGCGTCGTCGGCGCCCACACCGACTCCCCGGCCCTCAAGCTCAAGCCCGCCGCCGCCCTCGTCCGCTCCGGCTGGCAGCTCATCAACGCCGAGGTCTACGGCGGCCCCCTGCTCGCCTCCTTCCTCGACCGCGAGCTGGGCCTGGCCGGACGCCTGACCACCCGCGACGGCGCCGTCCACCTCGTGCGCACCGGCCCCATCGCCCGCGTGGCCCAGATCGCCCCGCACCTGGACCGTGGCGTCAACGACACCCTCCACCTGGACCGCCAGACCCACCTGCTGCCCCTGTGGTCACTGGCCGGGCCCGACGCCGCCCCCGACGCGGTCGAGACCCACCTGTGCGAGATCGCCGGCATCGACCCGGCCGAGCTCGCCGGCCACGACGTCCTGACCTACCCCACCCAGGCGCCCGCCCGCTTCGGCCGCGACGGCGAGTTCCTGGCCTCCTCCCGCCTGGACAACCTCTCCTCCGTCCACGCCGGACTCGCGGCCCTCGAGGCGCTCGCGGCCGCCGGGACCGAGCCCACCGAGCCCGTCATCCTGATCGCCTTCGACCACGAGGAGGTCGGCTCGGCCACCCGATCCGGCGCGGACGGCCCCTTCCTCACGACCCTCCTGCGGCGCCTCGCCGGCGTTCTGGGGGTCAGCGGCGACGACGTCGAGGCCCTCCTGGCGCGCTCGTCCTGCGTGAGTGCCGACGCCGGGCACAGCGTCCACCCCGCCTACGCCCACCTGCACGACCCCGCCATCCAGCCGCTCATCAACCACGGCCCCCTGCTCAAGATCAACGCCCAGCAGCGCTACGCCACCGACGCCGTGGGGGCCGCGATCTGGGCACGGGCCTGCGCCGCCGCCGGCGTACCCAGCCAGGACTTCGTCTCCAACAATGCCGTGCCCTGCGGCTCCACCATCGGCCCCATCACCGCCACCCGGCTCGGGATCACCACCGTCGACGTCGGCGTGCCCCTGCTGAGCATGCACTCGGCCCGCGAAATGGCCGGTGTCAAGGACGGCCCCTGGCTCGCCCGGGCCCTGCACGCCTACTGGCTGGGGGCCTGAGCATGGCGGGACGGCAGATGGGCCGCAGGACGGCCCAGTCGGACTTGTCGATCCGGGCCGCGGGCGTGCGCGGCACCGACCCCTGCCCCTGCGGCACGGGGCGCGCCTACGCCCAGTGCTGCGAGCCCTTCCACGACGGCGCCCCGGCACCCACCGCCGAGGCCCTCATGCGCTCGCGCTACACGGCCTTCGTCGTCGGCGACGAGGACTACCTCTTCCGCACCTGGCACCCGCGCACCCGACCCGACGGGCCCTACTGCCACCCCGGCACGCAGTGGACGGGCCTGACCATCCACGAGACCGTCGACGGCGGGGCGGACGACGAGACCGGCATCGTCGAGTTCACCGCCTTCTACCGCACCGGTGACGGGCGCGGGGCAGTGGTGGACGACGCCCTGCGCGAGCGCTCCCGCTTCACCCGCCGCGCCGGCCGCTGGCTCTACCTCGACGCCGTCGGATAGCGTCGGGGTCCGGGCTGCCGGGCTACGACGCCGGGCCCGGGCTCAGCGGCCTGTTCAGTGCCAGGTGCCGCGCCAGTACTGGATGGGCCAGGGGGCCTCGTCCCAGGAGCGCGCCCCCAGGTCCGCCGCCCAGCGCAGCGGCAGGTAGGGATCGCGCAGGGCGGCCCGGCCCACGGCGATCGCGTCAACCTGCCCGGTCAACAGCGCCTGCTCGGCCTGTGTCGCCTCCTCGATAAGGCCCACGCCCACCACCGGGACGCCGGTGCCGGCCACGGCCCGTCTGACCTGCTCGGCCAACGGCAGCTGGTAGCCGGGACCCACCGGGACCTGGGCGGGGACGTTACCGCCGCTGGAGATGTGCAGGACGTCGACGCCGGCCTTCACCAGCTCGCGGCTGAAGGCGGCGGTCTCCTCGCCGGTGACGCCGCCGTCGGCCCAGTCCGAGGCCGACAGTCGGATATCCAGCACTGTGTCCGGCCCGACGGCCTCGCGCACGGCCCGCACCACCTCAAGCGGGAAGCGCTGACGGTTCTCGGCGCTCCCGCCGTAGGAGTCAGTACGCTGGTTGGACAGGGGAGAGCGGAACTCGTGAATGAGGTAACCGTGGGCTCCGTGGATCTCGACGACGTCGTACCCGGCCTCGACAGCGCGCCGCGCGGCCGCCGCGAAGGCCTCCACCAGCCGGCCGATCCCCGCCTCGTCCAACTCGGAGGGAACCGCGTGCTCGGGAAAGGGGATCGCGCTGGGGGCCAGCAGCTCCCAGCCCTCCAGAGTCCCGGTGCGGGCACCGGTGATGTTGGGACGCCACGGGGCGGTCCCCGACTTGCGGCCGCCGTGCCCGATCTGGATACCGGCCACCGCCCCGCCAGCGTGGATCGCCTCCACCAGGCGGCGCTGGCCGGCGATCTGCTCATCGGACCACAGCCCCAGGTCATAGGGGGACAGGCGTCCCTCGGGAGTGACCGCCGTGGCCTCCACGATGATCGTGCCGAAGCCGCCCACCGCGCGGCTGGCGTAGTGGGTCACGTGCCAGTCGGTGACGACGCCGTCCTGCGCCTCGACCGTGTACATGCACATGGGCGGTAGCCACAGGCGGTTACGGGCGGTCAGCCCGCGCATGGTCATCGGCTCAAGAATGCGCAGCGTGCTCGATGTGCTCATGGCCTCACGCTACTCTTCCGACCGCCCGGCAGACATAGGGCGGGAATCACCCGTGCGATCGCACCAGGGAACCCCTAGGCTCCCGGCCGTGAGCTCGTGTCCCCTCCCTGTCTCCGACTCCGTCCAACGGCCCGTCCCCGTCACCGACCCCGACCACCGGCCCGCACCCGTCACCCACGGCCCCGACGACGTCGCCCTCGTCTTCGAGAGCGGCGGCATGCGTGGGGCCTACACGGCCGGCCTCGTGCGCGTCATGCTGGAGGCCGGGCTCTCCTTTCCCTGGGTCGGCGGCATCTCCGCGGGCTGCACGAACACCTGCAACTTCGTCTCCCGGGACACCTGGCGCACCCGCGAGGCCTACCTGGGGCTGACCACCGACCCCAAGGCCGGCGGCTGGGGCAGCTTCGTGGCCGGCAAGGGCTACTTCAACTCCGAGCACATCTATCTGCACACCTCCGCGCCCGATGAGTCCCTCCCCTTCGACTGGGAGACCTTCGCCGCATCGCCCGTCACGGTGCGCCTGGGCGCCTTCCGCTGCGACACCGGCGAGGAGGTCTACTGGGGCCTGGAGGACATGCCCACCATGGGCGACCTGCTGGTGCGGGCCCGGGCGTCGTCGTCGATGCCGGTGCTCATGCCCATGGTCGAGGTCGACGGCGCCCCCTACGTGGACGGCGCCGTCGGACCCACCGGCGGGTTCGCCATCGACGCCGCCCGCGCCGACGGCTACGACAAGCTCCTCGTCGTCATGACCCGCCCCGAGGGCTACCGCAAACCGCCCATGCGACGCCACGAGATTGAAATCCTCCGGCGGCTCTACTCCCGCTACCCGGCTCTCGTCCAGGCCGTCATCGATCGCCCGGAGAACTACAACCGCACCGTCGACGAGCTCGAGGAGCTGAGCAGTCAAGGCCGTGCCTATCTCTTCCGGCCCGAGCGCATGCCCATCTCCAACGGCGAGCTGCGCTACGACCGCATCGTCTCCGCCTTCGAGGCCGGCCTGGCCCAGGCCCGCCGCGAGCTGCCCGCCATCGAGGCCTTCCTGGTGAGCTGAGCTCAGTGCGGCAGGGCGATGCCGTAGCGGGCGATGTCCTGGCCCTCGTCGAAGCCGAAGGTGATGACCGGGGGCACTGACTTGCCGTCGTCGAGGGAACCGGCCAACAGATTCAGAACGTGGCGCTCGTGCGGCGGGACCGCCTCGGGCAGCTCGGTCAGTGAGAACCAGCGCAGACCCGCATTCTTAGCCGGCTCACGCACGGCGGGCGTGCCCTCCCAGGCACGCAGCATGAAGAACAGGTCGATGCGCTGTTCCAGGGCCGTACCGCCCAGGTCGTTGGTGCGGTGCATCGCCGTCAGTGGGGCCAGGTCCGCGGCCTCGGCTCGAATGCCCAGCTCCTCGTGGGTCTCGCGCAGGGCCGTCTCGATGACACTCTCGGCGGCCTCGACGTGTCCCGAGGCTCCGCAGGCCCAGTGCCCGTCCATGTACCCGGTGTTCCGCCGCAGCTGGAGGAGAACCTGCGTCCCAGTCCCCGTTGATCTGCTCGCAGCCCCCGTCCAGCCGGTGGCGACTTCGGGGGCGGGGCGTAGCAGGTAGACGTAGGCGGCGGGAACGAGGGCGAAGGAGTGGATGGCCATGCCGTCACCGTAGACCAGCTGCGAGACCGGCCGCAGTGGGGGAGTGGCTGGGGAGAGGCCGCCGGAACACCGAGGGGGAGAATTCATGAAATCATCAGGAAGTTAGACAATGCTTCAGTGCTGTCAGTCATCAATGGCCGTATGCGGAAACCTCGTGGTACCTCTTGACGTGGGGACGTTGTGACTCACTTCCGCGTTACCGCTGCCGGCTCGGCGTCGGGCAACTAGGCTTCTACCTGGGGCGATGGGAGACTGCGGGGTCAGTCGGTGCCCCGGCGCCATTGCCGATCGTCAGTCGTCGGCACGATCAATGATGACCGATGCCGACCTGCGCATGACCGACGTCCCTTGATGATGCCTGCCTGAGGAGGACCCGATGCAGACCAGCCTTACTCGGCTCACTGCCGACGACGGAACGCGCTTGGTGGTGCATATCTGGCTTCCCGAATGGCTCATCGATGGTTCCCTTCAGGTGGCGGATGCCCCCAGTGATGATGGTGCAGGGGGTCGGACCGTGGTCTCGCCTCGGTCTCGGAGGACGAGTGCCGCCCGCCCCCGCGGCATCATCCTCATCGCGCACGGCATGGCTGAGCATGCCTCGCGCTACGCCCGCTTCGCCGCCTCGGCGGTGGAGGAGGGGTACGCGGTCCTGGCTGAGGATCATCGTGGACACGGGGCCACCGCTGCCCCCGACGGCTTCGGATTCGTCGCAGAGCAGGGAGGCTGGGAGACGGTCGTGGCCGATATGAGCACTGTTCTGGATGCGGCCCGGCGTGCCTGGCCCGGCGTCCCCGTCTTCCTCCTGGGGCACTCCTGGGGCTCCTTCCTGGTTCGCGACCTGGCCGCGCGCCGCGGAGGAGAGCTGGCCGGTGTCGTCCTGCTGGGGACCGGTTCGGGGGTCGGTGCGTTGACCGGCCCCGCCAGTGCCGTCTGTGCCGGAGAGTCCCGGCTGCGCGGTCCGCGCCATCCCTCCCGGTTTCTCAACGCGCTCGCCTTCGGCCCCTACCAGCGCCACTTCGCCCCCAACCGCACCGAGGTCGACTGGATCAGCCGGGACACCAAGGAGGTGGACCGCTACGTCGCCGATCCCTGGTGCGGATTCGTGTGCTCCTCCAGCTTCTTCCACGACCTCGTGGCCGGGCAGGGCGCCGTCAACACGGCTTCCCACGCCGCGGCAGTGCCCGCGCAGCTGCCTATGCTCCTGGCCTCCGGTGACCGGGACCCGGTGGGTGCCATGGGACGTGGCGTCCACCGGGCCGCCACTCTCTACCGCCGAGCCGGTGTACGGGAGGTCTCCGTCATCCTCTACCCGGGTGGGCGCCACGAGCTCCTCAACGAGACCAACCGGGACCAGGTCACTGGTGACATCCTCACCTGGATTGACGAGCACCTATGACAACTGTGAAAACCACTGGTCCATCGCAGTCGTTGCGTCCGTAAGCCCCTCATTCTTTGTAGGTATCCTACAAATGGGAATGTGATGCTTCGGCGAGATCCGGTCGCTTGCGGCACTGCTGATGGCCGTAGGGTTGAGGCATGGTCACCAAATCCTCCTCCACATCTGCTGCTGGCGGCCTCGCCCTCAGCCCTGCACTCGCCCTCGTTCGTGGGATCGGGCTGGTCCTGGCCGGTACTGTCGCCCTGACCCTCATTGGTCAGATCTCGATCCCCCTGCCCTTCACCCCCGTGCCCATCTCCATGGGCACCTTCGCCGCCCTCGGTGTCGGCGCCGTCCTCGGCTCGCGCCGCGGCGCCCTGTCCGCGCTGCTGCTCGGGGCGCTGGCCGCCGTCGGCGCCCCGGTCCTGGCCGGCTGGAGCGGCGGCGTGGGCGTCACCTTCGGCTACGTCATCGGATACGTCCTCATCGCTGCCATCGCCGGACGCGCCGCCACTGTGTGGTCGAGCCACTCCGGTTCGACGGTGAGCCGGGTAGCCACCGGCGTCGGACTCATGCTGCTGGCCTCCGCCTCGGTGTACGTTCCCGGCCTCGTCTGGTTGAAGATCGCCACCGGCGCCAGCTGGGGCGCCACCCTGAGCCTGGGCCTGGTCCCCTTCATCATTGGCGACGTCCTCAAGTCCCTGGTCGCCACCGGTCTGCTGCCCACACGCGCCATGCTGAACTGACTCTCCGACTCCGGCTCGGTACACCTGTACAACCTGACCACCGACGTGCCCCGCCGAGTCTTCGCTCGGCGGGGCACGGGCCTAAAGGCTCGGATCCGAGCCGGTCCGTAGGGGTTAGAGTGCCCGTATGAGTCAGCCCACAAGGCGGGCCCTACCTGTTTTGTCCGTCATGGACATGGTCCCCGTCAGCGCCGGACACAACCGCACCGATGCCCTCAACGACATGATCGCCCTCGCTCGAGCCGCCGATGCCGCCGGCTACGAGCGTTACTGGCTGGCCGAGCACCACGGCTCCACCACCTACCTGTCCTCGGCGACCATTGTCCTCATGGGGCAGGTCCTGGCGGCCACCGGTCGCCTGGGTGTCGCCTCTGGCGGCATCATGCTGCCCAATCACGCCCCGCTCGTCGTTGCCGAGCAGATCGGCACCCTGGCCACCCTCTACCCCGGTCGGGTCGACCTGGGGCTGGGGCGCGCCCCGGGCACGGATCGGCTCACGGCCGCCGCGCTGCGCCGCGGGGCCTCCGACCCGCGCCGCTTCGCCGAGGAGATCCTCGAGATCCTCACCTATCTCGGCGACGAGCCCGATCCGGGCCCCCACAAGGTCCCCGGTTCTCTCCTCCTGGGCGGCGCCTCCACTGCTGGCACCGCCCAGGGCTCCGAGCCCGGTGGCTCCCGGGTGAGGGCCATTCCGGGTGAGGGTACCCACCCCAACGTCTGGGTTCTCGGCTCCTCCGTCAACGGGGCGCGCGTCGCCGGGCGGCTCGGCCTGCCCTTCGTCGTCGCCTCCCACTTCGCTCCGGTCCAGGCCGAGGCGGCCATCGCCACCTACCGTTCGGTGTTCGACCCCCAGGCCCCCACCTGTCGGCAGTCCGGCCCCCGTCTCGCGGCGGCCGTCAACGTCATGGTGGCCCCGAGTCGGGAGGAGGCCCGCCTCCTGTTCAGCAGCGCCATGGCTGCCGCCGCCCGCATTGTCGGTAACCGGCCCGGCCCCCTCGACCCGCCCAGCGAGGACTCACGGGCCTGGCGCGCCTACGCGCCCGGCAGGGAGGCCGCTGTCGAGGCGGCCATGTCCCTGTCCCTCGTCGGAACGGCCGGAGACGTCGTCGCCCGCCTGCGTGAGCAGGCCGACCGCTGGGACCTCGATGAGATCCTCATCGTCACCCACGCTCACGATCCGGCTGCGCGGCGTCGCTCCTACGAGCTGCTGGCCCAGGCCTGGTACGTCTGAGTGTCCTTCCTCCCCTGTGAGTCTTACACGTGACCCACGTGTCGATTCTGTTTCCTTTTTGGACGTAGGATCTCCACCCATGGACGGCGCCTGACCACCTCTAGGCGTCTGAAACCTCGTGTCCCAGTGACTATCCCAGTCAGTTCCATGCCCAATGGAGGTCGCATGAACCACGCTCTGACAGTGTCGCGCCGCGGCTTCGGACTCGGCGCGGCGGCCTTCGGCCTGCTCCTGGTCTCAGGCTGCTCGCGCGGATCGAGCTCGGATGGAGGCGGCCTGGGCAGTGGCAGCGGCAAGCTGACCCTGGCCTACAACTCCGACGGCCCTCACAAGACCTGGGCCGAGGCCGTGTGCCACTCGGTGTCCAACGTCCTGGGCATCACCATGGAGCCCCTGCCGGTGGCCCAGTTCTCCGAGATGCGCGCCGCCATCACCGACCACACCCTCCTGGGCGCTTTCCGCTCCGGCTGGTCGGCCGACTACCCCTCGCTGGAGAACTTCCTCAACGCCACCTTCCAGACCGGCGCCGGCGCGAACGACTCCCAGTACTCCTCGAAGACCTTCGACGACCTCCTGGCCCAGGCGGCGGGCGCCACCGACCCCCAGACCGCCTACGGCTACTTCCGCCAGGCCCAGTCCCAGCTCTTCGCCGACCTGCCCGGCATCCCGCTGTGGTACCAGAACGGGTTCGGCGGCTACTCCCGCAACGCCTCCAACGTCGACTTCAACTGGACCGGGGTCCCGGTCTATGAAGAGGCCCGCTCCAGCGTCAATGGCGGCGTCGTGCTGTCCAACCTCTCCGAGCCGCAGAACTCCTTGCTGCCCACCAACACCAATGAGTCCAACGGCGGGCGGATCCTCGACCTGGTCTTCGCCGGCCTGGTCCGCTACGACAAGGACGGCAACGTCATCAACGAGGTCGCCTCCTCCATCGAGACCGAGGACAACCAGCACTACACGATCACCCTCAAGCAGGGGTGGACCTTCTCAGACGGCAGCCCGGTGACCGCCGACTCCTTCATCAACGCCTGGAAGTTCGGGGCACTGCTGTCCAACGCCCAGCTCGGCTCCTCCTTCTTCGAGCGGATCCAGGGCTTCTCTTACGACGAGGACTCCGAGCTGACCGGGCTGACCAAGGTGGACGACTACACCTTCACGGTCGAGCTGACCGCCCCGGCGTCGGACTTCAAGATCAGCCTGGGCCACTACGCCTACTACCCGATGCCCGAGTCGGCCTTCGCCGACACCAAGGCCTACGGCGCCAAGCCCGTGGGCAACGGCCCCTACCGGCTCAGCTCTTGGGACCACGACAGCCGGATCGTCCTGGAGCCCAACCCCGCCTATGCCGGCGGGCGCACCGTGGCGAACAAGGGCATCACCTTCAAGCTGTACACGAGCTACGACTCGGTCTACAACGACCTGCTGGCAGGCGCCATCGACATCGCTGACGGAGTCCCCGACTCCTTCCTGCCCATCTTCCAGCAGCAGCTGGGCGAACGCGCCATCAACAAGCCGGCCGCCTTCTTCCAGGGGCTCGCCATCGACGTCACCCACGAGCACTGGAAGATGGACGAGGAGGGGCGCGCCCGCCGCGCCGCCATCTGCCGGGCCATCGACCGCAAGCTCATCTGCGACAAGCTCTACTACGGCACCCGCACGCCCGCCAAGGACTTCACCGCCCCCACCGTCGAGGGATGGACCGCCGAGGTGCCGGGCAACGAGGTCCTCACCTACGACCCGGACGAGGCCAGGCGCCTGTGGGCGCAGGCCGAGGCCATCTCCAAGTTCTGATCGGGAGGAAGTGGACATGCTTCGTTACGTCTCACGCAGGCTGCTGCAGATGGTCCCGGTGTTCTTCGGGGCCACGCTGCTCATCTACGCCATGGTCTTCGCCCTGCCGGGCGACCCGGTCGCCGCGCTCGGGGGCCAGCGCTCGCTCAGCCCCGAGGTGATCGAGCAGATCAAGGCCAGCTACCACCTCGACAAGCCCTTCATCGTCCAGTACCTGCTCTACCTCAAGGGACTGTTCACCCTGGACCTGGGCCAGTCGCTGCGAGGAACTGAGTCCGTCCTCGACGTACTGGTGCGGGCCTACCCGATCACCATCAAGCTCTCCCTCATGGCCCTGGCCTTCGAGGCCGTCGCGGGCATCGGCTTCGGCCTCATCGCCGGGGTGAGGAAGGGCGGCTGGTTCGACGCCACCGTCCTGGTGCTCTCCCTGGTGGTCATCGCCGTGCCCACCTTCGTCATCGGCTTCGTCCTGCAGTTCATCATCGGGGTCCGCCTGGGATGGCTGCCCGTGACCGCCGGAGAGAGCCCCGGCTTCACCGAGCTCCTCATGCCGGCCATGGTGCTGGGCGCCGTCTCCTTCGCCTACGTGCTGCGCCTGACCCGCACCGAGGTGGCTGAGAACCTCACCGCCGACCACGTGCGCACCGCCCGGGCCAAGGGCCTGAGCGGGGCCCGCGTCATGATCGTCCACGTCCTGCGCAACTCCCTGGTCCCGGTCGTCACCTTCCTGGGCGCGGACCTGGGGGCCCTCATGGGCGGCGCCATCGTCACCGAGGGCATCTTCAACATCAAGGGCGTGGGAGGCACCCTCTACTCCGCCATCATCCGCGGCGACGGCCCCATGGTCGTGTCCTTCACGACCGTGCTCGTGCTCGTCTTCATCATCTCCAACCTCCTGGTGGACCTGCTCTACGCCGCCCTGGACCCGAGGATCCGCTATGCCTGAGAACACCACGTCCCCCACTACCCGCCCGGGCCAGGAGCGCTTCGTTATCGCCGACGACGAGATCGGCCTGGGCGCCGTCGACGCCGTCGCCGACGAGTCCGCCCCCGCCTCCGTCTGGCTCGACGCCTGGAGGCAGCTGCGCCGTCGCCCCATCTTCTGGGCGGCCTCAGTGCTCATCGCCATCGCCGTGCTCTTCTCGCTGGTCCCCGGGCTCATCGCCCCGCGCGACCCCGGCTACTGCACGCTGGTCAACTCCTACCAGGGGCCCTCCTGGGGCCACCCCTTCGGGTTCGACATCCAGGGCTGCGACATCTTCGCCCGTACCGTTCACGGGGCCCGGGCCTCGGTGAGCGTGGGCATCTTCACCACCCTCATCGTGGTCCTCGTCGGCTCGGCCATCGGGGCCCTGGCCGGGTTCTTCGGCGGCTTCTTCGACGCGCTGCTCTCACGTGTCACCGATATCTTCTTCGCCGTGCCCTTCGTCCTGGCCGCCATCGTCGTCATGCAGATGTTCCGCAACGACCGCTCGATCCTCACCGTCATCCTGGTCCTGGCCCTGTTCGGCTGGCCCCAGATCGCCCGCATCACGCGAGGCTCGGTGATGAGCGTCAAGAACGAGGACTACGTGACCGCCTCGCGGGCGCTGGGCTCGGGACGCATGGCCATGCTGCTGCGCCACGTCATGCCCAACGCGGCCGCCCCCATCATCGTGACCGCCACCGTCGAGCTCGGCGTCTTCATCGTCTCGGAGGCCACCTTGAGCTTCCTGGGCATCGGGCTGCCCTCCTCGGTCGTCTCCTGGGGCGCGGACATCGCGGCCGCCAAGGACGCCCTCAACAGCCACCCGAGCGTCCTGCTCTTCCCCGCCGGAGCGCTGGCCCTGACCGTGCTCGGCTTCATCATGCTCGGCGACGTCGTCCGCGACGCCCTGGACCCGAAGGCCCGCAAGTGACACCCTCCAACGCATCCGTATCGACCACCGCTCCGGCCGCCGGCAAAGCGGGCAGCACTGACAGGTCGCACAAGACCTTCGCCCCCGCGGCCTCCTGGAGCGCCGAGACCGACCCCCTCCTGGAGATCACCGACCTGGAGGTAGCCTTCCGCTCCTCGACCGGCCTCGTACCGGCCGTGCGCAAGGCGGGCCTGACCCTCTACCCCGGTCAGTCCGTGGCCATCGTGGGGGAGTCGGGCTCCGGCAAGTCCACCATGGCCCATGCCGTCATCGGGCTACTGCCCGGGACCGGCCGTGTCACCGGTGGCTCAATCCGCTTCCAGGGACGTGACATCACCCACCTGAGCACCTCGGAGCTCACCGCTCTGCGCGGCTCCTCGATCGGCCTGGTGCCCCAGGACCCCATGTCCAACCTCAACCCGGTGTGGTCCATCGGCTTCCAGGTCAAGGAGGCGCTGCGGGCCAACGGCCTGGCCGGTGTCGCCGACGACCGCCTCGCCCACCTCCTCGCCGAGCACACCGACGACGCCGAGAGGCTTACGGCCGGCGGACACATCGACGTCGACGAGCAGGTGGCCCTCCTGCTGGAGCAGGCCGGTCTGCCCGAAGCCTCCCGGCGGGCCAAGCAGTACCCCCACGAGTTCTCCGGCGGCATGCGCCAGCGCGCCCTCATCGCCATCGGCCTGGCCGCCCGCCCCGACCTGCTCATCGCAGACGAGCCCACCAGCGCCCTGGACGTCACCGTCCAGCGGCGCATCCTCGACCATCTCCAGACCCTCGTGCGCGAGCTGGGCACCGCGATGCTCTTCATCACCCACGACCTGGGCCTGGCCGCCGAGCGCGCCGAGCACATCGTCGTCATGCACCGCGGCCGCGTGGTGGAGTCCGGGCCCAGCCTCGAGGTCCTCCAGGACCCCCGCCACCCCTACACCCAGCGCCTGGTCAAGGCCGCCCCCTCCCTGGCGTCGCGCCGCATCGAGTCCGCCCACGCCCGCGGCATCCAGGTCGCCGACGACGAGCTCCTGGGGGCGAGCCTCGGGTCGAGTTCCACCGAGGAGATCCTGCGCGTGGAGCACCTCACCAAGGTCTTCGAGGTGCGCGGCGCCAAGGGGAAGGACAAGACCCTCACCGCCGTCGACGACGTCAGCTTCGGCATCCGCAAGGGCACGACGACGGCGCTCGTGGGCGAGTCCGGTTCGGGCAAGTCCACGGTCGCCAACATCATCCTCAACCTCATCGACCCCACCTCCGGCAAGGTGTTCCACGACGGAGTGGACCTGTCCACCCTGGGGCTCAAGGAGCTCTTCGCCCTGCGGCGCATCATGCAGCCGGTCTTCCAGAACCCCTATGGCTCCCTGGATCCGATGTACTCGATCTTCCGAGTCGTGGAGGAGCCGCTGCGGGTACACGGCATCGGCACCGCCAAGGAGCGCGAGGAGCGCGTCGCAGAGCTGCTCGACATGGTCTCCCTGCCGCGCTCGGTCATGCGCCGCTACCCCCATGAGCTCTCCGGTGGTCAGCGCCAGCGCGTCGCCATCGCCCGTGCCCTGGCCCTCAAACCGGAGATCGTCGTTCTCGACGAGGCGGTCTCCGCCCTGGATGTGCTGGTCCAGGCCCAGATCCTGCGCCTGCTGTCCGATCTGCAGGCCGAGCTGGAGCTGACCTACCTGTTCATCACCCACGACCTGGCCGTCGTGCGCCAGATCGCCGACGACGTCGTCGTCATGGAGCACGGGCGGATCGTGGAGTCCGGGGCGGCCGACGAGCTCTTCGCGGCACCGAGCCAGGACTACACCCGCGAGCTCATCCGGGCCGTACCCGGGGCGGGCATCGACCTCTACGGTGAGGAGACAGCGGACAAGATGGCGGACAAAGCTGCGGACAAGGCGGCGGAGGCGTGAGCGTCGGGCATGATGCGCCCGTGCCCGAAGTCGTGCCCACCGTCGTCATCCGCTCCCTGCCGGCCCGTCTGGGTACCGTGCTCATCGGCCTCGTCGCGTCCGCGATGGCGCTGACGATCGGGCTCGCCGACGGCCCCGGGCGCGGTCTGCGCGCCCTGACCTGGGCCGGGCTGCTCGCCTTCCTCACCTGGCTGCTGTGGTGGGTGCCGCAGATCACCTTGAGCCCTCAGGCCCTCGTCATCCGCAACGCCTGGCGCACCCACGTGCTGGGCTGGGACGAGGTCGAGATGTGCCGCACCCGCTGGGGACTTTCCGTCATCACGTCCGATGACGTGGAGGTCAGAGCCTCGGCCGCACCCCGCCGCGGTGGGATGGCCGAGGCCTTCCGACGCCGCCAGATGCTGCGCGAGCAGCAGGAGCGACACGACGGGCTTCGGGGCTCCGAGACGGTTCCGGCCGCAGTGGTGCGCCCGGAGTACCTGACGGGGGAGGGGAACCACCGCACCAACCTCGACGCCGGCGACGCCGGGGCCCTCATCACCGCCTATGCCGAGCAGGTGCGCAGCCGCCCCGGTGAGTCCAATGGCGACGCCGGGCGCCATGTCGGCCGCGGTATCACCAGCAGTCTCAACCGGCCGGTCGCCGTTGCCGCCGGAGCTCTCGTCGTCGTGATCGCCGCGGTCACTGCCCTGCTTTGATGGCTCCTGTGACGTGATCGTGAGTGGGGGCACAGGCAAGGTGTTGGCCCAGACATGGCAGGCCAGGACCGGCGTCCTCTAGTCTTTCTCCGTCTCCTGCCCCTGTGACCGATGCCGTGAGCGGTATCCGGCCCACGGCGTCCCCCACCGGAAGAAGTAGCCCCTATGAGCGTGCGCCAAGACCTGCGTAACGTCGCCATCGTCGCCCACGTCGACCACGGCAAGACCACCCTCGTCGATGCCATGCTCTGGGAAGCGGGCGCCTTCGGAGCCCGGGCCACCGAGGAGACCACCGGCGAGCGCGTCATGGATTCCGGCGAGCTGGAGCGCGAGAAGGGCATCACGATCCTCGCCAAGAACACCGCGGTCCACTACTCCGGGCCCGCCGCCGCGGACGCCGGCTGCCCCGAGGGCATCACCATCAACGTCATCGACACCCCCGGGCACGCCGACTTCGGCGGCGAGGTCGAGCGAGGGCTGTCCATGGTCGACGGCGTCGTCCTCCTCGTCGACGCCTCCGAGGGGCCCCTGCCCCAGACCCGCTTCGTGCTGCGCAAGGCCCTGGCCGCGAACCTGCCGGTCATCCTCGTGGTCAACAAGGTGGACCGCCCCGACTCCCGGCTCGACGAGGTCGTCGCCGAGTCCACCGACCTGCTGCTGTCCCTGGCCAGCGACCTGGCCGACGAGCACCCGGACATCGACCTCGACGCCGTCCTGGACGTCCCCGTCATCTACGCCTCCGCCAAGGCTCGCCGCGCCGACACCGAGGCCCCCGCCGACGGCGAGCTGCCGGCCAGTGAGAACCTCGAGCCGCTCTTCCGCACCATTATCGAGCGGATCCCCGGCCCCTCCTACGAGGAGGGCGCGCCCCTGCAGGCCCACGTCACCAACCTGGACGCCTCGCCCTTCCTGGGGCGCCTGGCGCTGCTGCGCATTCACAACGGCACCCTGCGCAAGGGCCAGACGGTGGCCTGGGCCCGCCACGACGGTTCGCTCGCCTCGGCCCGCGTCTCCGAGCTCCTCGTCACCGAGGGCCTGGACCGCAAGTCCGCCGAGGAGGCGCACGCCGGTGACATCGTCGCCGTCGCCGGGATCGAGGACATCACCATCGGGGAGTCCCTCGTGGACCCCGAGGACCCGCGCCCGCTGCCGCTCATCACCGTGGACGACCCGGCCATCGCCATGACCATCGGCATCAACACCTCCCCGATGGCCGGGCGCACCAAGGGCGCCAAGGTCACCGCCCGCCAGGTCAAGGACCGCCTGGACCGCGAGCTCATCGGCAACGTGTCCCTGCGGGTCCTGCCCACCACCCGGCCCGACGCCTGGGAGGTCCAGGGGCGCGGCGAGCTGGCGCTGGCGATCCTCGTGGAGCAGATGCGCCGCGAGGGATTCGAGCTGACCGTCGGCAAGCCCCAGGTGGTCACCCGCACCATCGACGGCAAGCGCCACGAGCCCATCGAGCGCATGACCATCGACGTCCCCGAGGAGTACCTGGGCGCCGTCACCCAGCTCATGGCCGCCCGCAAGGGCCAGATGGAGACCATGACCAACCACGGCACCGGCTGGATCCGCATGGAGTTCCTCGTGCCGGCCCGCGGCCTCATCGGCTTCCGCACCCAGTTCCTCACCGAGACCCGCGGCACCGGCATCGCCTCCTCCATCGCCGAGGGCTACGCCCCCTGGGCCGGGCAGATCGTCTCGCGCACCACCGGCTCCCTGGTCTCCGACCGCGCCGGCGCCGTGACCGCCTACGCCCTCATCCGCCTGCAGGACCGCGGCAGCTTCTTCGTCGAGCCCACCCAGGAAACCTACGAGGGGCAGGTCGTGGGGGAGAACCCCCGTGGCGAGGACATGGACGTCAATGTGGTCCGCGAGAAGCAGCAGACCAACATGCGTTCCTCTACCGCCGACACCTTCGAGGCCCTCGTGCCGCCGCGCCGTCTCACCCTGGAGGAGGCCCTCGAGTTCGCCGCCGACGACGAGTGCGTCGAGGTCACCCCGGAGGCCGTGCGCATCCGCAAAGTCATCCTGAACTCCCAGGAGCGCTTCCGGGACAACGCCCGTCGTCGTCGCGCCGAGGCCTGAGAGGAACCAGCACCCATGAGCCAGTCCGTCAACCACGGGGAGAAGTCTGTCTCCTCGACCGGAGACACCGTCGAGCCCGTCGAGGCTATCGGGCCCTCTCAGCCGACCAGCGCCGAGCCGGCTGAGGAGCGGACCGAGCAGCAGACCGGTGCTGCAGCCTCTCCCGCTGAGGCCGGGAGCCCCGACGAGACCCCGACCGTCGACCTCGATGGCGGTAGCGACGGCGAGGAAGGAACGGCTCAGGAGCCCGACGACGAGGCCCAGGACGCGCAGCATCCCGATGAGGAGCCTCAGAGCATTTCCGAGGCCGCAGGGGACAGTGATCCTGCCGAGTCCCACCAGGCCGAGTCGGTGACCGCCGAACCGGTGGCGACGCCGGCAACGGTGCGCGTCCTCGATGAGGGCGCCACACCGGCCGAGGTTCTCTCCCCCTACGATTCTCCCCGCGATCTGACCGAAGCGGATGCGGCTGCTCGGCCCTCGGAGGCTGCCGAGCCCGCTGGGCGCACGGCATGGAGGCCCGATTCCGGCACCATGCCGCCATCGATCGCACCGAAGCGCCCCGCCGGCGCGCCATCTCCCTCCGAGCCTCGGAAGGATGCCACCGAGGCTGCTGCACCCGCCGAGGCCGCGGCCGAAGCGAATGCGCCCTACTCGCCTGAGCGGGCCGGCGTCTCCGTCGAGCCTGTGGGAGCGGCGTCCCTCCCGACCACGCGCCCCGAGTTCGCCGCGAAGGCCCAGAAGGCCGCGAAGACTGACAATGCTGTGAAGAATGCCGGCAAGGCGGCCGGTGGACAGGCCGATGAGAAGCCCTCCTCGCGTCGTCGGCGCCTCATCCCGGCCGCCTGCGCCGCCGGGTTCGCGGTCCTACTACTCGCCTGGGGCGGCATCGCCTGGTGGACCACCCAGCACATCGCCTCGGAAACCAGCGTCTCCGGCGTCGACATCTCCGGTCTGAGTCCCAAGGAGGCCCGCGACCGCATCGGTAAGGAGGTCGGTGATCGGCTCGCCCAGCCGGTCACCCTCACCGTGGGGCAGGGCCACTCCGAGCTCGTGCCCTCAAGCTCGGGCGTCTCGGTGGACGCCGATGCCTCGGTCAAGCGGCTCACCGGCTTCACCCTCAACCCCCTCACCCTGGGGCACCGCCTGAGCGGCCAGCGCACCGACGCCGTCATCCGGGTCGATGCCGCCACGCTGCGCGGCGCCCTGGAGGACCGGGTGAGTTCGATGGCCAACGGCGCGGTCTCCGCCACCGTGACCCTGGAGGGCACCAAGCCGGTCACCACGCCCGCGAGCAACGGCGTCGGCCTCGACGTCGACGCCTCCCTCAAACAGCTCACCGGCTCCTGGCCCCTGGGCAAGCAGACCATCGCCATGCCCGAGGGCACCGCGATCCCCGCCATCACCGACGAGGAGGCCACGAAGTTCGTTGACGGCACGCTCAAGCCGCTGCTCTCCAGTGGGTTGACCGTCGACGGCGCGGGAACGACCCCACCCGGGCAGACCGGCGGGGCGACGGCCGCGGCCTTCTCTCCCCAGGACATCGCCGGCCTACTGCGGATCTCCTCCGAGGGCGGCTCCCTGAGCGCCGCCTTCGACCCGACCGCGCTGCACGACGCCGTCGTCGCCAGGATCGGCCAGGTCGAGACCCCCGCCCAGAACGCCACCTGGAAGATCGACGGCTCGGCTGCCGGGGCGCCCGGAGCCCGCCCGCAGTACGTCCCCTCCGCTCAGGGCAACGTCATCGACACCGCGGCCCTGTCCGCGAACCTGATCAAGGCGGGCACCTCCGCCACCGACGTCGCCGGGCGGACCGTGAGCCTGCCGATGGTCGTCGCCGAACCGACGGTGACCACACCGCAGAACGAGTGGGGCATCACCGAGCCGATCGGCGAGTACGCCACCCCCTACAACAGCGGGGACGCGCCGCGCACCCAGAACCTCACCCGCGGTGCCGAGCTCGTCAACGGCACCGTCGTCAAGCCCGGCGAGGTGTTCTCCCTGGAGCAGACCCTCGGCGAGGTGGACTACGATCACGGGTTCGCCGACGCCGGCGTCATCTCCAACGGCCAGCACGTCGACTCCCTGGGCGGCGGTCTGAGTCAGGTAGCCACCACCGTCTTCAACGCCGGTTTCGAGGCCGGCATGGACGACACCGAGCACCACGCCCACCAGTACTACTTCGACCGCTACCCGGCCGGGCGCGAGGCCACCCTGTGGACCGGCAAGCTCGACGTGAAGTTCACGAACTCCACCTCCAACTCGGTGCTGGTTCAGGCCTGGCTGGACGGCGAGCAGATCCACGTGCGGATGTGGTCCACGAAGTACTACGACGTGTCGATCACCTCCTCGGACCGCTTCAACTTCCGCCCGGTGTCCACCGAGCGCAAGTCGGGCCCCGGCTGCGAGCCTTACTCGGGCGGCAATCCCGGCTTCGATATCACCGTCACCCGCACCCGCAAGCACGACGGCAAGGCCGTGCCCGACGACGTCATCACCACCCAGTACGCCGCGGACAACGACATCGTCTGCTCCTGACGCGGCCTCAGGGCGCCTCGGCATCCGGAGCCGTTGTTACCTACGACATTCGCGCCGCGGCAGTGACGTAATCGCGGCGTGACGACCCCGAGTTTTCCGCGTGCTGACGGCCACTCTTCCGCCTCTTGGGCCGATGGGCCCTGGAGGACGATACTTGCCTCGACCCGCCCATCCGCGCGGGAGGTTCCCCAGAGGAGAAAGGACACTGCTGCTATGACGTACGTCATCGCCCAGCCCTGCGTCGACGTCAAGGACCGTGCTTGCGTCGACGAGTGTCCCGTCGACTGCATCTACGAGGGTGAACGCAGCCTCTACATCAACGCCGACGAGTGCGTCGACTGCGGCGCCTGCGAGCCCGTCTGCCCCACCGAGGCGATCTTCTACGAGGACGATGTTCCCGAGGAGTGGGAGGACTACACCCGCGCCAACATCGACTTCTTCGAGCTTAAGGGGCTGGGTTCGCCCGGCGGTGCCCAGAGGATCGGCCCTCAGGACTACGACGACCCCATGATCGCCGCTCTGCCCCCTCAGAACGAGGAGTGGAGAGAGGCCAACGGCTACTGAGACGACGGGAGGGGCGGTACGGGGCTGGAGATGCGCCCGGCGCGTGAGGAAGAATCGGTGCCTGTGAGCACCAGCACGACATCCGAGACGTATCCGAGCCCCCACCTGCCCCGCCGCCTCGCCCTGCCCGACTTCCCCTGGGACTCGCTGCGGCCCTACCGGGAGCGCGCCGCCGAGCATCCGGACGGAGTCGTCGATCTCGCAGTGGGCACGCCTGTGGACCCCACCCCCGAGATCGCGCGGACCGCCCTGTCCGCGGCCGCCAACGCCCCCGGCTACCCGACGACGGTCGGTGCCCCCGTGGTGCGCGCCGCCATCATCGAGTGGATGGAGCGCCGTCGAGGAGTGGCCGGCCTGAACGACGCCGAGGTCATCCCCACAATCGGTTCCAAGGAGTCCGTGGCCCTCCTCCCGCTCCACCTGGGCGTGGGCCCCGGCGACCTCGTCCTGCACCCGCGGGCCGCCTATCCCACCTACGACGTCGGCGCCCGCCTCGTGGGCGCCACCCCGGTTCCCGTGGACACCGACGCCGACCCCGCCACCTGGGACGTCGCCGACGACGCGCGCGTGGCCGTCGTCTGGCTCAACAGTCCCGGCAACCCCGACGGGCATGTCCTGGATGCCGAGCAGATGGCCCGGATCGTCGCCTGGGCCAGGAGGCGCGGCGCGATCGTCATCTCCGACGAGTGCTACGCCGAGCTCGCCTGGGAGGCGCCGTGGGACGCGGAGCCGATCCCGAGCCTCCTGGATCCCGGGGTCGGGGGAGAGGCGGGCCGGAGTGGCCTGCTCGCCCTGTACTCCCTGTCCAAGCAGTCCAACCTGGCCGGCTACCGGGCGG
>ERZ773075.282-NODE-282-length-43877-cov-67.8214_pt1 | contig 43877 bp, 44 predicted proteins | sample MGYA00580614_ERZ773075 | MGnify/ENA primary metagenome ERZ773075 (study PRJEB29015, sample SAMEA2738021) | human oral metagenome | biome: human oral; feature: human-associated habitat; material: dental | place: China | collected 2043 ...
CGCGCTGACCGGCGTCCTGCCCCAGGGGGATGGCTCGTACGGCGTTCTGCGTCAGCGAGATGACGCTGGACTGGAGGTACGCCGCCGCGGCCGCCGCCGGCGGTGCCGTGAGCACGTAGCCGGCGATCGCCAGCACGATGGCGGGGTGGGCGCAGCACACCTCCGCGTCCACGAGCGCCGCGTAGCGGCTCAGCAGCCCGTCGCCGTCGCTCAGTGCCAGGCGGGCGACGGCGAGCAGCCGCCGCCCCATCGTGATCCCGGCCCGGCGCACCTGGAGCGGCACCGCCTGCGCCACGAGGAGCTCATCGAGATGCGCGATCGCCTCCCAGTCGTCCACCGCCACCGCCTCGAAGGCCAGCCGCAGCCCCAGTCCCTCGGAGAAGGTCAGCTGGGTGGATACGAGCGCGCGCAGCCAGGTCACGAAGGAGGCTTCGTCGTTGACGACGCCGTCGCAGATGTAGGTCTCCAGCCCGAAGGAGTGCGAGAAGGCACCCGTGGGCAGTGCGGAGTCACACAGCTGGGCCAGCGGCAGCTGCCAGCGCGCAGGCTCGCCCCACTCCGGGGCACGAGGGTCAGTGAGTGTGCTCGGCATAACGGAAGGGGACGGGCATGGATCGCTCCATCCGCTCATGTCGCACCCCCAGGTGCTCCAGGTAGTGCTCGGCGGTGTGGTCGTACTGGATGACCATGACGCCGTCATGCCCCTCAAGCCCGGGGAAGGGCTCAGTGGGTCCGAAGAACTGGGCAGGCAGGTGCCGGTTGCCCAGGTTGTGGGCGACGACCCCCATCTCGCGCACCGTGGCGGGCGCGATGACCAGGACGTCGGTGGGCTCCAGGCGCACGACGACGATTCCCCGCTCGTCGCGAAGCAGAATGTCTCCCTCTCGCAGGTCCGGTGCTCCCGGTGCGAGCCGGATGCCGAGCTCGGTGCCGTGGTCCGAGCGCACTCGCTGAATGCGTTTAGTGAGATCGGCCAGAGGGAGGACTACGCTCTCAACGTGCACGTCCTCAAGGTCCTCGGGGGACAGGTCATGAATATTGCCTGAGATGGACTCGATGATCATGAAGGCTCCAGGATGAGGGATCAGAAGAGGAAGTAGCGCTGGGCCATGGCCAGGACCTGAGCGGGCTCGCAGGTGACCTTCTCGCCGTCGGCCGTGACCTCATAGGTCTCGGGATCGACAGTGAGCGCCGGAGTGGCGTCGTTGAAGGCCATGTCCGCCTTCGTCAGCCGCCTGACCCCGCGGGCCGGGCAGACCTTCTTGCGCAGCCCCAGGCTCTGGGGCGCTCCCGCATCGATGGCCGCCTGGGACATGAAGGTGATCGAGTTCGACGCCGGTGCCGCCCCGTGGCCGCCGAACATGGTGCGCATGAGCGTGGGCTCCGGGGTGGGGATCGAGGCGTTGGCGTCGCCCATGACCGCGGAGGCGATCTGGCCCCCCTTGAGGATCAAAGACGGCTTGACCCCGAAGAAGGCGGGGTCCCACAGCACCAGGTCGGCCCACTTGCCCACCTCCACGCTGCCCACGACCTCGGCGATCCCGTTGGCTCGGGCCGGGTTGATCGTGTACTTCGACACGTAGCGCTTGATGCGCAGGTTGTCGCCGCCCTCCGGGTCCCCGGCGAGCCTGCCGCGAGCCTTCTTCATCTGGTCGGCCACCTGCCAGGTGCGGATGACGACCTCGCCGACGCGCCCCATGGCCTGGGAGTCCGACGACGTCATCGAGAACACGCCCAGGTCGTGCAGCACATCCTCGGCCGCGATCGTCTCCGGACGGATGCGCGAGTCGGCGAAGGCGACGTCCTCCGGGATGGCGGGGTTGAGGTGGTGGCACACCATGAGCATGTCGAGGTGCTCCTCAGCGGTGTTGCGCGTGAAGGGCAGCGTCGGGTTGGTCGAGGACGGCAGGATGTTGGGGTCCTGCGCCAGGGTGATGATGTCGGGGGCGTGGCCGCCGCCGGCGCCCTCGGTGTGGAAGGTGTGGATGACCCGTCCGCCGATCGCGCGGCGGGTGTCCTCAACGAAGCCGCACTCGTTGAGCGTGTCGGTGTGGATGGCCACCTGCACGTCGAACTCGTCGGCCACCTTGAGGGCCTCGTCGATGACGGCGTGCGTGGCGCCCCAGTCCTCATGGATCTTGAAGCCGACCGCGCCGGCGCGCAGCTGCTCGGCCAGAGGCTCTCGGGTCGAGGCGTGGCCCTTGCCCAGCAGGCCGATGTTCATGGGGAAGTCCTCGACGGCTTGGAGCATGCGAGCCAGGTTCCACGCCCCGGGAGTGATCGTGGTGGCGTTGGTGCCGTCGGCGGGTCCCGTCCCTCCTCCGATCATGGTGGTCACACCCGAGGCCAGGGCAGTGGCGACCTGAGCGGGGGAGATGAAGTGAATGTGGGAGTCGATGCCTCCGGCCGTCAGGATGCGGTGCTCGCCGGCGATCACCTCCGTGGAGGCGCCGATGACGATGTCGACGTCGTCCATGATGTCCGGGTTGCCCGCAGCGCCGATAGCGCTGATGACACCGTCCCGGATGGCGACGTCGGCCTTGTAGATGCCGGTGTGGTCGATGATGATCGCGTTGGTGATGACGGTGTCGGGGATGCCCTCGTCCCGCGTGCGCTGTCCGTTGTGGCCCATACCGTCGCGGATGACCTTGCCACCTCCGAAGACGGCCTCGTCACCATGGTGGGTCAGGTCCCGCTCGATCTGGGCGAAGAGGTCGGTGTCGGCCAGACGGACGGTGTCCCCGGTGGTGGGGCCGTACAGGGCGGCATGCTCCCGACGGCTGAGTTCTTTGCTCATGATGTGCTCCTGTGCTCTCAGCCCTGGACGGGGCCGTTCGTCTCGCCTGCCAGCCCGAAGACCCTTCGTGCTCCCGCCAGCGCCACCAGGTGGACTGGTCTGGAGTCGCCCGGCTCGAAGCGAACGGCGGTTCCGGCCGGAATGTCGAGGCGGAAACCGCGAGCGGCCTGTCGGTCGAAGGACAGTGCGGAGTTGACCTCGGCGAAGTGGAAGTGCGAACCGACCTGAATGGGACGGTCCCCGGTGTTGAGGACGTCCAGACTGAGGGTGGGACGCCCCTCGTTGATGGTGATGGTGCCGCTCACGAGTCGGTACTCTCCCGGGATCATGGCAGCCTCCTGCGAATCGGGTCGTGAACGGAGACGAGCTTGGTTCCGTCGGGGAAGGTTGCCTCCACCTGGACCGCGCGGATCATCTCGGGGACTCCCTCCATGACGTCGTCATAGGTCAGCAGGGTGGTGCCGTAGGCCATGAGATCCGTGACCGTGCGCCCTTCACGGGCTCCTTCGAGGATCTCAGCGGTGATGTAGGCGACTGCCTCAGGGTGATTGAGCCGGATTCCCCTGTCCTTGCGTCTTCGTGCCAGGTCCGCGGCGATGACGATGAGTAGCTTCTCCTGCTCACGAGGGGTGAGGTGCATCAGGGCTCTCCCAGAGACGGTTCGGAGCGGGCGCATAGGCGCGAGCTTGTCCGCGCACGACGGACGCCTATTAGGCAATGCCTTGTATGTTGCGGAAATATTTCCGGCTGTTGAGCGGCAAGGTTCAGGGTGCTCCTGCCCCTATTAGTTTTCCGCGTCATTGCGGGATGAGAATGATTCTGGTTGACGTGCCATCAATCTTCGGCGACGGGGGTCGATACTGAGGAAAAGAAGGGCCGGGATGCGTGCTGATGCGCATCCCGGCCCTGCATGGGTGGTACTGACCGTCAGCCCTGACGGGCCTTGAGGCGGGGGTTCTTCTTGTTGATGACGTAGGTGTGACCGCGGCGTCGGACCACCTTGGACCCCGGCTGCTTGGCCAGGGACCGGATCGAGGCACGAACCTTCATGTCGGTTCCTTTCCTTCTTCGTGTACAGCGATGACGGTGAGAGATCGAAGGGGAGGGGCGATGACGTCCCGCCTGCCCGATTAGCGTTTGCGCTTGCCGTAGCGGCGCTCGAACTTCTCCACCCGGCCGGCCGTGTCCAGGATGCGGCCCTGGCCGGTCCAGAACGGGTGCGAGGCGCTGGAGACCTCGACGTCGTAGACCGGGTAGGTGTTGCCGTCCTCCCACTCGATGGTCTCCGACGACGTCAGGGTCGAACGGGTCAGGAAGGCGAAGTCGGCGGACTTGTCGCGAAAGACGATGGGCTGGTAGCTGGGGTGGATCCCAGGGCGCATACGAGCTCCTTGGATGGGGGTGAATGTGAGTGCTGACGTGGTGAACGGGTGCCGGCGGCGGTGCTGTGAGGGGAGCGTTTACGACTGTGCTGCACCGCAAGCCCCGGCGGGCACAGGTTCACAGGCCGTGCCCCGCTCGCGTCCGTCTTACCAGGAGGACTTGACGATGCCCGGCAGCTCACCGCGCAGCGCCATCTCGCGGAAACGCACCCGGGAGGTCCCGGTGACGCGCAGGTGCCCGCGCGGGCGGCCGTCCACCGCGTCGCGCCGACGCAGGCGAGTGGGGGAGGCGTCGCGCGGCAGTGCGTGCAACGCCGTCATCGCCTCATCGCGCTTCTCCTGGCTCAGGTGAGGGTTGACCGAGGCTCGCTTGAGCTCGGCGCGGCGCTCGGCGTAACGCTCCACCACCTGCTGGCGCCGCAGCTCGGCGGCGATCTTGGACTTCTTGGCCATCAGCGCGACTCCTTGTACTCCACGTGCCGGCGCACCACCGGGTCGAACTTGCGCAGTACCAGCCGGTCGGGGGTGTTGCGGCGGTTCTTGCGGGTGACGTAGGTGTGCCCCGTGCCCGCGGTGGAGACCATCTTGATAATCGGCCGCAGGTCCTTCCCCTTGGTGCCGCTCATGACAGCTTCTCCCCTCGGGCCAGCATTCGGGCCACGACGACGTCGATGCCCAGCTTGTCGATCGTGCGGATGCCCTTGGCGGACACCGTCAGGCGCACGGTGCGGCCCAGTGACGGCACCCAGTAGCGCTTGCGCTGCAGGTTGGGGTCCCAGCGCCGGGGCGTGCGCTTGTGCGAGTGGGAGACGGATCGGCCGAAGACCGGCCGGGCCCCCGTGACTTGGCAGTAGGTGGTCATGACGAGCATGATATAAGAATGATTCTCAGTTTCGTCAACTCTGCTGGAGGACATCGTGACGGACTACTCCGCTGACCTCTTCGACAACTCCGCCGACATCCCCGGCCCCCCGGCCGGCGGCCGGCACGCGCTGGCCTTCGTCGGCGCTGTCGACCCCGCGCTGCTGGATCTGGTCGACCTCTCCCTGGCCGGCCAGGACGCCGTCGTCATCCGCGCCGGCCTCCACTTCGGCGCCGACGACGAGGCCGAGAGCAATGAAGCCGGTGATGCGGGTGATGACGACCTGGTCCGGCTCGTCAGCCACAGCTCGGCCGACGGCTTCGATGACGACCCGGTGCGCCTCGATGTCCCCATGCCCTTCGCCTGCCCCACCTGCTCCCTGCGTGAGGTCCTGGTCGCCGTCGCCGAGGACCGCGCAGCCCAGGATCCGGGTGGCACCACCGTCATCCTCCTGCCGGCGGCCATCGAGCTCGCCCATCTCCTGCCCCGCCTGGCCGAGGACCTCGCCGGAACCGGTGTGAGGCTGGCCGGAGCCGCCCACGTCCTGGACGCCACGACCGCCGTGGACGAGCTCCTCGAGCACCGCTTGCTGGCCGCCTTCCCCGGCGACTGCCGCTGCACGGGCGCCGTCCACCTGGCCAACCTCGGATACGCCGACGTCGTCCTGGCCCTCGGTCGCGACGAGGACCCCGCCGGGGCCGACCTCATCGAGCACCTGCGCCCCCATGACGCTCTCCTGCTCCCGGGGCTCGACGCACCCCTCCTGGAGACCCTGACCGCCCTCACCCACGACGCCGCCTCCTCCCTGAGCCGTATCCATCCCGCTACCACCAGCGCCTGGGGCGGCCCCGACGACCACGGCGTGTGGACCCTGGACCTCAGCGCCACCCTGCCCTTCCACCCCGGGCGTCTGCGCGCCCTGGTCGTTGAGCTCGCCGGTCAGGGGCTGTGTGCTCGCGGCTGCTTCTGGCTGCCCAGCCGCCCTGGTCGGGTCTGTACCTGGGAGGTAGCCGGAGGCGCCGTGAGCGTCGGTGACGCCGGAACCTGGGGCGAGGTTCCATCCGCTGCGTCTGGTGTCGGCGAGGACGCCGCCGGCGAGCCCCGCTGCCACCTCGTGGTCACCGGTATTGGTGATACGGACATGCGCGAGCAGGTGCGTCGCGCCTTCGCCCGGATCCTCCTGCGCCCCAAGGAGATGTCTCAGGCCCTGGCCTGGATCGGCGCCGACGACGGCCTGGGCGACTGGTTCGGGCAGGAGGGTCAGGAGGCCTGACCGCCCGTCCCGAACCGGGGGCTCGTCTCGAGGCGGCACGGCTGCGCCTCGGCACGATAGGGTATGACCGTCGCGACTGGCGCCGGGTGGATCACCACCGGGGAGCGGCACGAACACGACTCCGGGGTCGCCCGCCTGGGCCACGGATCGCCCACCAGTGCGCGCACAGCCGCCTGCCACGGCGCAGCGTGCGCCCCACACCTGAGGAGAGACATGACCGCGCAAGCCGTCACCCCGTCCCTGAACCAGCCGCTGGCCGAGCTCGACCCGGACATCGCCGAGGTCCTCACCGGCGAGCTCGCCCGTCAGCGCGAGACCCTGGAGATGATCGCCTCGGAGAACTTCGTTCCCCGGGCCGTCCTGGAGTGCCAGGGCTCGGTCCTGACCAACAAGTACGCGGAGGGCTACCCGGGGCGCCGCTACTACGGCGGCTGCGAGGTCGTCGACGTCGCCGAGTCCCTGGCCATCGAGCGCGCCAAGGCCGTCTTCGACGCCGAGTGGGCCAACGTCCAGCCCCACTCCGGGGCCCAGGCCAACGCCGCCGTCCTCCACGCCCTGGCCACCCCCGGCGACACCCTCCTGGGCCTGTCCCTGGCCCACGGCGGCCACCTCACCCACGGCATGAAGATCAACTTCTCCGGCAAGAACTACAACGCCACCGCCTACGGCGTGGACGAGACCACCATGCGCATCGAGATGGACCAGGTGCGCGAGGCCGCCCTGCGCGAGCGCCCCACGGTCATCATCGCCGGCTGGTCCGCCTACCCCCGCCACCTCGACTTCGCGGCCTTCCGCGCCATCGCCGACGAGGTCGGCGCCGCCCTGTGGGTGGACATGGCCCACTTCGCCGGACTCGTCGCCGCCGGCCTGCACCCCAACCCCGTCCCGCACGCCGACGTCGTGTCCACCACCGTCCACAAGACCCTGGGCGGCCCCCGCTCCGGCATGCTCCTGTCCAGCCGCGCCGAGCAGTGGGGCAAGAAGCTTAACTCCGCCGTCTTCCCCGGCCAGCAGGGCGGCCCCCTCATGCACGTCATCGCCGCCAAGGCCGTGGCCATGAAGATCGCCGGCACCGAGGAGTTCCGCGAGCGCCAGGAGCGCACCGTGCGCGGTGCCGCCATCATCGCCGAGCGCCTGGGGGCCGACGACGTCAAGGCCGCCGGTGTCAGCCTCGTCACCGGCGGCACCGACGTCCACCTGGTGCTGGTGGACCTGCGCGACTCCTCCCTGGACGGCCAGCAGGCCGAGGATCTCCTGCACACCGCCGGCATCACGGTCAACCGCAACGCCGTCCCCTTCGACCCGCGTCCCCCGCGCGTGACCTCCGGGCTGCGTATCGGTACCCCCGCCCTGGCCACCCGCGGCTTCGGCGACGCCGAGTTCACCGAGGTCGCCGACATCATCGCCGCCACCCTCATCCACGGCGCCGCCGGCACCGCCGACGACGAGACCCTGGCGGCCCTGCGCGGCCGCGTGCGCGCCCTGACCGACGCCTTCCCCCTCTACCCGGGGCTGGCCCAGTGAGGGCCCCCTGGAACGGGGCCGCCCGGGTCCTGGACGGCAAGGCCACGGCCTCCGCTCTCAAGGCGGAGCTCAAGGAACGCGTCGCGGCGCTGCGCGAGCGCGGCGTCACCCCCGGCCTGGGCACGGTCCTGGTGGGGGAGGACCCCGGCAGCGTCAAGTACGTCGCCGGCAAGCACGCCGACTGCGCCGAGGTCGGCATCCTCTCCATCCGCGAGGACCTGCCAGCCTCCGCCACCCAGGCCGAGGTGGAGGCCGCCGTCGACCGCCTCAACGCGGATGGCGCCTGCACCGGCTACATCGTCCAGCTCCCGCTGCCGGCGGGCGTGGACACCAACGCGATCCTGGAGCGCGTCGACCCGGACAAGGACGCCGACGGCCTGCACCCCACCAACCTGGGGCGCCTGGTGCTGCGGGCCTCGGGGCCCATCGACTCGCCCCTGCCCTGCACGCCGCGCGGCTGCATCGAGCTCATGGAGCGCCACGGCATCGACCTGGCCGGCCGCAACGTGTGCGTCGTCGGCCGCGGCGTCACGGTGGGCCGCTCCATCGGCCTGCTCCTGGGGCGCAAGGACGTCAACGCCACCGTCGACATCTGTCACACCGGAACCACCGACCTGGCCGACCACGTGCGCCGGGCCGACGTCGTCATCTCGGCGGCCGGCAGCCCCGGCATCATCACCCCGGAGATGGTGGCTCCTGGCGCCGTCGTGCTGGACGTGGGCGTCTCGCGCGTCGTCGACCCGGCCACCGGCAAGGGCCGTATCGCCGGTGACGTCGCCGACGGCGTCGATGAGGTGGCCGCCTGGCTCTCGCCCAACCCCGGCGGTGTGGGGCCCATGACCCGCGCCCTGCTGCTGGCTAACGTGGTCGAGACCGCGGAGCGCTCGCTGTAGGGACATCACCGGTCACCTGACCGGCCGTTTAACCTTAGGGCATGACGGACGAGTCCCACGGCGCCCACCCCTCCCATCCCCACCAGCCCATCCAGCCGACTGAGTCGGCCGATTCCCAGGAGCCAACTGCGACTTCCCCGGAGTCCGAGCCGACTCAGCCGGAGGCGTGTCCGCCGGAGCCTCGGAGGGTCGGCCTGCGGCGTCGGACCCTGCTCCTGGGGGCTGCCGGTGCCGGCGCCCTTATCGTGGGCGGAGCTGTCCTGGTGCGCTGCTCCACGGGGCGCAGGAGCTCGTCGGTCCCTACGGCCACGGACACGACCGACTCACCGGCCTCGGCCGCCTACCGCCCCGCCTACCACTACAGCCCTGCCACGGGGAACCTTGCCGACCCCAACGGCCTGGTCCTCTACGAGGACGAGTACCACCTCTTCCACCAGCAGGACGGCACCTGGGGCCACGCGATCAGCTCCGACATGGTGCACTGGAAGCGCCAGGAGGTGGCCCTGGAGCATGACGCGCAGGGCCTGGCCATGTCCGGCAGCTGCGTCGTCGACGGCGCTGACACCTCCGGCCTGGTCAAGGGCGGCGGCATGGTGGCCGTCTACACCTCCACCGAGGGCGGTGAGGCCCAGTCCCTGGCCTACTCCAGCGACCGGGGCCGGACCTGGCAGCGCTTCTCCGGCAACCCCGTCATCCCCAACGACGGGCGCAAGGACTTCCGCGACCCCAAGGTCTTCTGGCACGAGGACTCCCAGGCCTGGGTCATGATCGTCTCCGTCGGCGACCACGTCTCACTGTTCCGCTCCAGAGACCTCAAGGCCTGGACCCACGCCAGTGACTTCGGCCAGGGCATCGGCTCCCACGCCGCCGTGTGGGAGTGCCCCGACCTCTTCCCCCTGACCGACACCAGCGACGGCAGCACCCGCTGGGTCATGACCCTCTCGGTGGGCGCCAACGAGGAGACGGCCGGCTCCACCGCCCAGTACTTCATCGGGGACTTCGACGGCTCCGTCTTCTTCCCCGAGGACCGCCAGACCCGTTTCACCGACGCCGGCCAGGACTTCTACGCCGCCCAGAGCTTCGAGCACGTCGAGGGCCGCCGCGTGTGGATGGCCTGGCTGGGCAACTGGAACTACCCCTACTCGCTTCCCACCGGCGACTGGCGCGGCGAGATGAGCATCCCGCGCGAGCTGTCCCTGACCACCGTCGACGGCAAGCGCACCCTCATTCAGAAGCCCGTCCCCGAGCTCGACGCTCTGCGCGGCAAGGCCACCGACCTCGCCGGTCTCAAGGCCACCGACACGGTGACGGACCTGGGCACGGGCCGCACGGTCGAGATCGACCTGACCCTGGACCTCTCCCAGGCCTCGGAGGCCTGGCTGGGCCTGGCCCGCGGCGAGGTCGACGGCAGGACCCAGGAGGTGCGCGTCGGCGTCAACGTCTCGGCCGGCACTCTCTACCTGGACCGCACCAACGGAGGTCTCACGCAGGTCGACGGCAAGGACGAGGGCACCAGGACCGACTTCGCCCTGCGCCGTGAGGTGCCCCACCGTCCCACCGGCTCGACGGTGCGCCTGCACCTCTACCTCGACCGCTCCAGCCTCGAGGTCTTCGTCGACGACGGTGCCACCGTCGGCAGCCTCCTGGTCTTCACCGACCCCGGCTGCCAGGAGATCGTCCTGGGCGCCACGGGCACGGCCACCGTCACCTCAGGCAGCCTCACACCGTTGACGGCCGCCCTGTAGGTGCGCGCCAGGAGAGCCCGACGACGATGAGGCGGGGTCCGCCGGAACACCTGTTCCGCGGACCCCGCCTCATCTCTGCGCGCTGTGGTGCAGTGGCGTCCTGCTCGCCCCGCCTACTTCAGACGCTGCGGGCGGGTGTCACCGCCGTTGTTCCGGGCCCGGTCGGAGGGGACGTCCCCGAACCCTCCCAGGCCGTTGGTGCCGTAGGTGCGGTCCACCGAGGTGGTATCCCCGGAGATGGTGATCTTCGTCGTCGGGGCCAGCGAGCCTCCACGCACTGGGTTGCCGTCGTGGTTGCCACCGATGGAGTCGATGAAGGACGTCACCAGACCGCCCGGCATCACGTAGTGCGAGTAGGACTGGAAGGTGTACGGACTCTGGTTGAAGTCCGGCGTGTAGGGCTTACCCGGGTTGAAGTTGAGGTTGATCGGGTTGCCCAGCGCGATACCGGTGTTCTGGTTGAGCGGCTTGTAGTCGCTTCGCAGCCCGTCGCCCACGAACCCGTAGACGCCCTCGGGGCCCTGGAGCCCGTCGGCGTAGGTCTCCCGGTGCGAGATCGTGAACAGGTAGTACTTGCCGTCCTGGAAGTAGATTTGCGGCCGTTCGGTCTGGTCGTTGACGCAGTTGCCGCTCAGCAGCGGAGGCAGGTACTCCCACTCGGTCATCGCCTTGTTCTTGGCCCGGGCCAGTCCCACGTTCGCCAGCTGGTAGTAGCCACCGCGCTGGTTGACCGCGTCGACCGTCTCCGCCTTGGGATCGCCCTTCTCGTAGCCGAGGTCCTCCTCGGTGCAGGTGGCCAGAGCGGTGTTCTGACCGGCCTTGGCGGCGGCGTCGACGTACTGCTGCTCACGCACGAAGGCCGAGTTGCCCTCGAAGACCATGTAGTCGGTGGGGTCGGAGGGGTTGTTCTGGTCGCGGAAGGTGAAGGGGTCGCGGAAGTTCACGCCCGGGTTCTGCTCGCGGGTCTGGTAGTACTTGCCGTCCGGGACGAGCAGCTGGTGCTGGGTGCGGAAACCGGTGAGCCACACGCCGTTCTCGTCGGCGTAGATGCGTCCCTCGGACTGCACGATCCGCGGGTCGTAGGGCTTGGAGGTGGCGTTGTTATTACCCTGGCTGCCGTCGTTGTTCCCGCTGCCGCCGGTGGTGCTGTTGTAGAAGGCCACCGAGGTGTAGAACATGCGGATCTTGTTGCCCTCCATGAGGCGGGCCGAACCGGACCACTCGGTCTGGGCCGTGAAGCTCTGGTCCTCGAAGATCGAGCCGGAGGCGCCGTCGGGGAAGACGTGCCCGCCGTAGATCCAGCCGCCGTTGGAGCTGTTCGCGCCGTCGGCCGAGGAGGTCTGTGTGCCGGCCTTGCGATAGAAGAAGCCCAGGCGCGCGTGGGTGTGACGGTCGTCGAAGGTGTAACCGGCGTGCCGGTCGGCCACCAGGGAGAAGGCGATCTCCCAGCCGTTGTAGGAGATCTGGTGGGCGGCCTCATCGGTCAGCGTCCAGGTGTCCCACACCCACACGTCGTCGCTCGTGGCCGGGAAGCCGTTGGAGATCTCCGGCATCGTGTACTGCTCGGGCATCGAGTTCGTGCCCGACGGCGCGTTGGGGTCGGAGACCCGTTGGATCTGCATGGCGTCGGCGCGGGTCCACTTGGCCGTGTAGTTCTCCTCGACCCCGTGGGCCGCACCGGTGTGCTTGGTGGCGTTGGCCCAGCCGGGGTTGTCGGCCTTGAAGCCGTTCGCGTCCTGGGCTGCGGCACCACCAGCGGCCTGCTGGTCGGGCTGCCCCGCCTTCTGGTCGGCCTGGCCGGCTTGATCCGCCTGACCCTGATCGGCCGGGGCCTGCCCCGCCTTCTGGTCGGCGCCCGCCTCGGGGGAGGCCTCGGCGGTAGCGGAAGCGCTGGGTTCGGGGGAGGGGGCCTCATCGGCGATCGCCGTGGTCCCGGTTCCGGCCGCCAGGAGCCCGAGCGCCAGTGCCGCCGCCAGTCGTCTGCGACGGGCGCGGAACGAAGTGTGTGTCACGGTCATTGTCCGTACTGTCCTTACTCATGAGGGATGAGGGTGTCAGTGCGCCGTGAGCCGATGTTCTTGATCTCCCAGCCCCATACCTTAGGGGAACCTGAAGATTGGAGAACAGGTCTTTGGGTCCTCCTTCCAATTCCGGACACCTCCTACCAAAGGCGCACGCCCCGAATTTTCAGGGTTTGTTGAGGATTTTGGCGTTTTCAGTGATATACCCCACAACATGCTATGTTTTCGGCCGGTTAGTCTTGAGGTCGTTCTCCGTGAGCTGTCTGGTCTCCCACGCCTGTCGGTTCAGGCGGTCGCCCGTCGTCGGGCACCGTCTGCGTTACTTCGGAGATGCCTGTGAGTACCTTTCCCATCCGTCTGCGACGGTTAACCGCACCAACAACCGCTCTCCTGGCTGCGCTGGCCCTCGGCGCGGCCTCCTCGGCGGTGGCCGCCCCAACGTCGAACACGGCGGGGCAGTCCACCACGTCCCTGCGTGACGCCTCCACGGTGAGCCCCCAGTCCCTCGCCCAGATGGTCGCAGGCCCGAACGCGACCGTGACCAATGCGTCCGTCTCCGGCAAGGACGTCCAGATCGGCACCGTCAAGGGGCTGCCGGGCGACGGCAACGCCATCACCGAGGGGGTCGCCCTGTCCACCGGCTCCCTCATCGACCCCGACCCCGCCGCTGACTCCGACGTCGACTTCACCCGCTCCGCGGTCCTGGGTCCCAATGACGCCCTCGACACCACCGGCGACTTCGGCGTCGTCGAGGACCCGGCGAGTCTGGCGCAGGTGTCCGGGACCGATGTCTACGACGAGGCCGTCCTCGAGTTCGACGTCACCGCCACCAGCTCCAACGTGGTCCTCTACTACAGCCTCGGATCCGAGGAGTACGCCGGCGCCACCGAGGGTACCCCGGCCTCCTGGCAGTCACGCGGTTACAAGGACCCGTTGAGCATCCAGGTCAACGGCACCGAGTGCGCCTACGTACCCGGCTCCCAGACAGCCGTCAGCGCGTCCACCGTCAACGAGTCCTCGAACGCCGACTACTACACGGCCAACGTCTCGGGTCACACGCCGGGGAAGATCCCGGTGGAGTTCAACGGCTACACCTCCGCCCTGCCCTGCCAGGCCGCCGTGACCCCGGGCCAGACCGTGCACGTGCGCGTGGCCATCGCCGACGCCCAGGACGGCCAGCTCGACTCGACCGTGCTCCTGCGCACCCAGGGCCTGGGCTTCACCGACAAGCAGATCGCCGAACCCTGCACCGCCAAGGCCGGCACCTGCGACATCCCCGGCGCCGACAACGGCTCGAACGGGTCCAACGGCTCGAACGGGGCGGACAGTAACGGCTCGAACGCTCCTGTCGGCCAGGGCAAGCCGGGCGTCGCCGACTACGGCGCCGCCACGCCCACCTCGGGGACCAAGAGCGCCGTGGCCGGCCTGCCCCTGACCGGTACCCAGGCGCTGGCCGTGGCGATCGTCGCCCTGCTGCTCCTGGCCGGCGGTGGTATGGCGCTCATGCTGCGCCGGCGTCGCCTGACCGGTTCCGAGGCGGACTGAGGTCATGGGACTGCCGTGAGGCATCAGGTCGGGGGCGGGTGAAGGTCTTCTTCACCCGCCCCCGACCTGATGCCTCAGGCCTTGCCCCGTAGACGGTGATGCTGCAAGACGGGTGGCGTCGGGATGATGTCAGTCCCGGTCCTGCCTAGAGGCTCGGCGCGCCGCCGCCTCCCTGGCCAGCATTGCGCAGCCCAAAACGCACAGCGGCATGGAGGTCAGCCACAGGACGGTGGTGAAGCGTGCTGGAAATGATGTCTGGGCCAGGACAGGAAGGAAAGCGGCAAGGACGACGATCGTCATCCAGAAGGCGACTCGTCGCCTGCTGCGCGACTCGGAATCGTTATCGACACTCATGACATGCTCCTCTCATCCAGTGATCTCGAACCGGCGGTTCTCCAGGCAGCCGGCGCGCAGGTCGGTGACGGTGACCTTGCGCACTGACGCCCACCGTGGTCCATGTCTCAGCCACGATATCAGTCGGGCCACAGCGCCCGGCTCACCTTGGGCCATGACCTCGACGTCGCCGTCAGGCAGGTTGCGGACCTGGCCTACGACGCCCAGGTCCTGGGCGGTGTAGGCGCAGTGGTAGCGGAAGCCCACCCCCTGGACGGTGCCGTGGACCAGGACGTGCACGCTTCTCACCCTCGTGCCGTTCTCGCTCATGCCCCTATCGTCTCAGGCTCGGCGCGTAGCAGGAACCGATGAGACCCGGTGCAGGAACGGTTCAGGGATGGCTTGTACCCGACCGCGTAGTCTTACCGCCATGCGTATCGCCACCGTCAACGTCAACGGCATCCGAGCCGCCGCCCGCAAAGGCATGGGGGAGTGGCTCACCGCCTCCGCCCCTGACATCCTCCTGCTTCAGGAGGTCCGCGCCGATGAGCGGATCGCGGCCGACCTCCTGCCCGGCTACGAGTCAGCCATCTGGCCGTGCCGCATCAAGGGGCGCGCCGGCGTGGGCGTCGCCGTGCGCGAGGGTGGTCCCGCCGGCCTCGGCGAGCTGCGCTACGGCGTGGCCGCTCCCGGGACTGAGGAACCCGACGTCGACTCCGGGCGCTGGCTCGAGGCGGACCTGACCCTCACCGGTCTCGACGGCCTCGAGCGGCTCACCATCATCTCCGCCTACCTCCACTCCGGCCAGCTCGGCACCGAGAAGATGGACCAGAAGTACGCCCACCTCGAGCTCGTCGACGCCCGCATGGCCGACCTGCTGGCCGCCGCCAGCGACGACGGGCCCCAGGTCCTCATGGCCGGGGACCTCAACGTGGTGCGCTCCGAGCGCGACATCAAGAACTGGAAGCCCAACCACAACAAGATCGCCGGCGTCATGGACGAGGAGATCGCCCACCTGGAGGGCTGGTTCTCCTCCGGCTGGGTGGACGCCTCGCGTCACCTCGTGGGGGACGAGGAGCAGGGGCCCTACACGTGGTGGTCCCAGCGCGGCAAGGCCTTCGACAACAATGCCGGCTGGCGGATCGACTACCAGGTCATCACCCCCGCCCTGGCCGAGCGGGCCCGCAGCGTGGCCGTGGATCGGGCGCCCGACTATGCCTCGCGCTGGTCAGACCACGCCCCGCTCGTCATCGAGTACAGCTGATTCGGTTGAGTGCGACTGACTGTCTCTGAGCACCGATGAACGGGGGCGGGCGCGTTGTGAGCGCCCGCCCCCGCGATCAGCGGATCAGTAGCGGATGGCGTCGATCGGCCGGATACGGGTGGCCACAATCGCCGGGATGATCCCCGCCAGGGCGCCGACGGCGGTGGCCGCAACGAGACCGATGGCGGCGGCCACCATGGGGAAGGGCGGCGTAGTGGTGACCGGGATGCCCAGGTAGGCGGCCCACGGCAGGGTGCGTATCCCGATGATCGCGAGCCCGATGCCGACGATTCCGGCCACCACCGTGGCCACCACCGACTCCATCATGATGGAGAAGAAGATGCGCCGGCTCGTAGCTCCGAAGGAGCGCCGCACCCCGATCTCGTGAATGCGCTGGCGCACCGTCACCAGGGCGATGTTGACCAGGCTCAGGGCGCCCAGAAGCATGACGAACACGCCCGCGGCCGTGACCACCTTGGTGAAGGTGCCCGCGCTGGAGCTCAGGCTGCCGCCGGAGAGGTTGTCGGAGGCCTGGGTCGAGCCTTGGCCGAAGCGGGCATCCAGGTCCTTCCTGGCCAGACCCGCCATCTCCTTGGCACCGCTCTTTCCGGCCCAGACCTCCAGGGTAGGAGCGGGACGATCAGCATCCTTGGGCAGCCAGTTCTCGTAGGGGGTGTTGAGGGCGAAGGCGGTGACGGGCTGCGTGCACGGCAGGCCCGCGTCCCGCTCAGGGTCCCCGCTGCAACCGATGAGGGAGAGGTCCTCCGCCTCCAGCACCCCGACGATCGTGAAGGAGGTCTGTACGGGGGAGAAGGAGGTGACGGTGATCGGCCCGCTGAACTGCTGGATCCCCATCGCGTCGAGGAACCCCTGGGTAACGACCAGGCTCGGGGAGAGGTCATCCTCGTCCTGCGCGGTGAACCAGCGCCCCTGGGCCACGGTCTTGTGGTGCAGCAGCCCGTAGCCCAGGCTCACGGTCTGGGTGGAGACGGACCGTGAGCCGTCGGGGAAGGAGAAGCGCACGTTGGAGGTATAGGTCGTCGCCCAGGACTTGATGTCGTAGCGCTCGACGAAGCTGGTCATCGCCCCTGAGATCCTCGCGGAGGTGGCGGCGCTGGTGGTGCTCGTGTCCGAGCTGCCCGCACCACCGCCCGAGCCCCCGGAGCCCGCTGAGCTGCCGCTGCCCTGACCGCCCCCGGCGCCACCGGTGCTGCTGCCGGTGCTCGCGTCCGCGCTCGCCTCGGGGGCGTCGTCGGCCTGGACCACCTGACTCAGGCCCTTGCCGGTGGGGTTGACGCTGATCGTCACCGTGCCCTGCCGACCGTTGTACTTCTCGCCGACCTTGTTGATCGCGGTGACGGAGACCTGCCCCAGGGCGATGACGAAGGTCATGGCGGCCACCGCGGCCGCCACGCCCACCAGGGACAGCAGGACCCGCAGCTTGCCGATGCGCAGCTGGGCCCAGGCCTCGACGAGGGCGCCGAAGAATCCGGTGAGCATGCCGTTCATGAGGCTCCTTCGCGGCTGGTGGGAGCGGTGGGGTGGGGGGAGTCCGGTGGGACGACGACCTCGCTGAACTCCTCCAGGCTGCCGATCTGCTGGCGCTTGACCGAGATCGGAGTGAGGACGCCGTGGTCGAGGCGGTACTGCGTGTGGGCGCGTCCGGCCACGGCCAGGTCGTGGGTGATGATGATGAGAGCGGCTCCGTTCTCGGCGCACTGGCGCTCCAGGAGCGCCATGACCGAGTTGCCGGTGTCGACGTCGAGGGCGCCGGTGGGCTCATCGGCGAGAATGACGCTGGGGCGCCGGGACAGGGCTCGGGCGATGGCGACCCTCTGCTGCTCACCACCTGAGAGGCGTGAGATGGGCGAGTCCACGCGGTCTCCCAGGCCCACGGCCTCGAGCAGCTCGGCCGCGCGCGTGCTGCGGGTCCAGAAGGCCCTGCCGTTGTCGTACAGGAGCGGGGCGGCGACGTTCTCGGTGGTGCTCAGTCCCGAGATGAGGTTGAAGGACTGGAAGACGAAGCCGAAGGTCCGTCCCCGAAGGTGGGCGCGACGGCTCTCGCCGAGCCGGGAGGTGTCGGTGCCGCCCAGCGTGTAGGAGCCCGACGTCGGCTGGTCGATGAGTCCCAGGATGTTGAGCAGTGTGGACTTGCCGGTTCCCGAGCGCCCCACGATGGCCACGTGCTCGCCGGGGGAGACGCTCAGGTCAACGCCGGTGAGGATCTCCAACGGTGCGGAGTCGGGCACGGCGAAGGTGCGAGTGATCCCCCGCAGCTCCAGCAGCCCGCTCACAGGATCTCCTTGCCGTCGGAGTCGTAGCAGGCGGAGTTGTCCTGCTCGCAGGTGTCCGGCGTCCCGGTGCGGCGCGTGTCCTTGTTGGGCACGAACTGCAGGACCTTCTGGTCCGCCTTGAGGCCGGCGGTGACCTGGATGTTCGTGCCGTCGGTGATCCCCAGGGTGACCGCGGTCTTGACGGCCTTGGACGTGTCCCCGGAGTCGGGAACCAGCCAGACGAAGCCAGAGCCGACCTTGCCCTCCACGGCGGTGACCGGCACCAGCAGGGTGTCGGAGGCACTGCCCGCGTCGACGCTGATGGTGGCGGGCATGCCGGCGAAGACCTTCTGGTCCGCGGGCACCGAGCAGCGCATCTCCACGCTGGTTCCGTCACCGGAGGTGGTGGTCGTCGAGCCGTCCCCGCCGGTGGTGGTGGAGGTGGTGGACTTGGTCCCGATCTTGAGGCTGTTGCACTGGAAGGGGGCCGGGCCGCCCTCCAGCGTCACGGTTGCGGCGGTGGGGGCGTTGGTGAGTCGGTACTGCTGGGAGGCGCTGACGGTGCCGGTGGCCGAGTAGGTTGAGGGAGCGATGGTGGCGACGACGACGCCGACGCCGGTCTCCTGCTGCTTGATGACCTTGGGGGTCACGGTGCCGCTGACGGGGGCGTAGATCGTGGACCAGGTGACCTTGTCCGCCACCGGTGTCTGGGTGACGTTGCCCTCCTCATCCGTTCTGGTCACCGGGTTCTGAGGCTCGGAGTGCTTGATGTGGAGCAGAGGCTCGCCGGCATTGACCTGCGTGTCCTTCTCCACGGCGACCGAGTCCACCACGCCGGCCAGGTCGGCCTGGACGTCGACGGCGGCGTCCTGGACGATGCGCCCTTTGACCTCGACCGTGTTGGAGATGCTGCCGGTGGTCACGGTGGCGGTCTTGACGTCGGCGGCGTAGCCGGGGGAGATATCGGCGGTCGCGCCCTCGTTCTGCGAGGGGAAGAAGGCGATCTTCACCAGGGCGACGGCGACAACCACCGCGAGGAAGGTCTTGAGGGCGGGCCAGACAAAGCGCTTCACGGCGTCCTCCATGATGACAACGGAAGCGGAACCGGGTGGGGAGCCCGCGTTCCGCATTAATACGGTCAAAGACTATGGTAAGGACGCTTGTCTGACCTCATTCTGGAGGATGAATGCTGAAAGTCCTCTCCAACCGAGGTTGGAGAGGACTGAGTACCGTCAGGTACGTGTGGGAGTCGGCGGTGTCGTGCGGCTCAGACGAGTCGGCCCGCCGGAGCGGCGGGAACCGCGTCGAGGAAGGCCGGCGGGTTGAAGCCCTCACGCTCGTAGGCCCCTGCCACGGCGGTGGCCACCTCATGGACAGCATCTGCGTCCACCAGGGCGATCGCCGAGCCGCCGAAGCCACCGCCGGTCATACGAGCCCCGTGAGCGCCAGCGGTGCGGGCCGCCTCCACAGCCACGTCCAGCTCGGGGCAGGTGCACTCGTAGTCCACGCGCAGCGACTCGTGCGAGGCGTCCATGAGCCTGCCCGTCTCGGCGAGCTTCTCTCCGCGCAGGGGGCGCCCGTCCTGCAGGAGCGCCACGAGCTGGCGGGTGCGGTCGATCTCAGTGACCACGTGCCGGGTGCGCTTGACCAGCTCGATGGCATCGTCGTCGGCGCAGGAGAGCCGCTCCAGGGCGCCGGGCAGGTCCTCGATCGCGATGTCCGCGAGGAGCTCCACCCCGAGGATCCGGGCGGCGCGCTCGCAGGCGGCTCGCCTGGCGCCGTACTGGCCGTCGTCCAGGGAGTGCTTGGCCTTGGTGTCGATGACCAGCAGGGCCAGCCCCTCGGCGGTCAGGTCGAAGGGTACGTGGGCCACCGATCCGTCGCGGCAGTCCAGTTCCAGGGCGTGGCCCTCGCGGCAGCGCAGGGAGGCCGACTGGTCCATACCGCCGGTGGGGGCTCCGGCCATCTCGTTCTCCGTGCGCACGCAGTTGGTCACCAGGCGGGCGCGGCCCGCGTCGTTGGGCTCCTCGGGGGTTCCGGCCAGCCCCAGGCCCGCGATCTCGTCGATGGCGACGGCCGCCGAGCACTCCAGGGCGGCGGAGGAGGACAGTCCGCCGCCCAGGGGCACGCAGGAGACGAGGGCGGCGTCGAAGCCGGGCAGGTTCTTGAATCCGTCGCGCTCCAGGGACCAGGCGACGCCGGAGATGTAGGCCGCCCAGTGCTCCACCTCCCCGGGGGTCCCCTTCGGACCGATCGTGTCCAGGTCCATGACGTCGACCTTCTCCCGCGTCTGGGGGGAGACCAGTCGCACGATGCGGTCGTTGCGACGCCGCAGTGCCAGGTGAGCCCTGTGGGGCAGGGCGATGGGCAGGGCCAGGCCGCCGTTGTAGTCGGTGTGCTCGCCGATGATGTTGACACGTCCGGGGGCGTACCAGACGCCGTCGGGCTCGGCCTCGAAGACCTCGCGGAACAGGGTGGTCGCGGCCTCGGCGCCCTCCTGCGGGCTCAGGGCGGGGGCGAAGACGGGAGCATCGTTGGTCATCGTGGTCTCCTGTAGTGAGTTGTGCGTTGGGTGAGTGGGTGGAGTGCTGTTGAGGACGAGGAGCTACCGGGGTCAGGCTGCGACGGTCAGTCGGGTTCCGGCCTGCTGGAGGGCGTCGACGGTGTCGGCGTCGGGCTCGGCCTCGGTGACGAGGACCCCGATGTCCCGGGTGGCGCAGAAGGACCTCAGCCCCAGGACTCCCCACTTGGAGGAGTCCAGCGTGGCCACCACCGTGCGCCCGGCGGCGACGAGTGCCTGGTTGGCGGAGGCCTCCAGCAGGTTGGGGGTCATGAGCCCCGCCTCGGGGGTGAAGCCGTGGGCGCCCAGGAAGACCCACTCCACGCGCATCGTGCGCAGCGCGTCGACGGCCACCAGTCCCACCAGGGCGTTTGACGGCGTGCGCTCGCCCCCGGTGACGACCACCGTGGGGGCGTCGCGGTTCTCGGCGCGGGCGGCGTCGGCGGCGTCGAAGAGGACCTGCGCGGCGGGCAGCGAGTTCGTGATGACGGTCAAGGTGGCGAAGTGCTCCAGCTCGGTCAGGGCCTGGGCGAGCGCCAGCGTGGTGGTCCCGGCCGACAGCGCCAGGGAGTCCCCGGGGCGAACCATCTCGGCGGCGGCCTGGCCGATGCGACGCTTGGCGTCCAGGTTGAGGGTGGACTTGGCGGTGAAGCGCGGCTCGAGGGTGGTGGGGCCGGCCGCCACCGCGCCGCCGTGGACGCGCTCGACCAGCCCCTGGGTGACGAGCTCGGTGATGTCGCGGCGCACGGTCATCTCCGAGATCCCCAGCTCCTCGACGACATCGGCCACGCGGATGCCACCGGTGGTCGCGACCCGCTCCAGGATGTGCTCCTGGCGCTGGCGGGCGAGCATCGGGGCCGGTCGGGACGAGCCGATGGAGGAGGCTGAGGGGCCGGGTTGCATGGGACCAGTCTGCCAGACCTCAACGGTGAAAACACCATGTTCGCACGTTCCCGCACAGAGTCGAGCAGAGGAGATAGGCGGTAGTTCGATTTTCAGCCATTCGGTCGGTCATGGCACACTTGTCCCGCTCGCGCGGCGCCCCCGGCTGGGACGCGGAGGGTGTGGCGCGGTAGTGTGTTCAGGTCACCCTCAGGACATCCGGTCGTCCTGACGCACGACTCCATATCAGTCAGCATCAGTCAACATCAGCCAGCCGTCCCGTAGGAGCTCAGGAGCCATGCAGATCCCCGCACCAGGCGCTCACCAGTGCGTCATCGGTGTGGCCATCGCCCTGCCATCCCACTACGCCGCCCAGGTGCGGGAGGTGCGGGAGGCCGCCGGCGACCCCCTGGCCGAGGTCGTCCCGCCCCACATCACCCTGCTGCCGCCCACTGCCGTCGACGTCGACTCGCTCGACGAGGTCATGCGGCACCTGCGCAACGTGGCTGCCGGGACGACGCCCTTCGATGTGCACCTCGACGAGGTCGGTACCTTCCGCCCCGTCAGCCCGGTGGTCTACCTCGGCCTGCGCAGCGGCGCTGAGGAGTGTGACCGCCTCCAGGGGCGGGTCCGCGACCGTCGCGGCCCCCTGGCCCGATCGCTCAGCTTCCCCTTCCATCCGCACGTGACCCTGGCCCACGAGGTCGCTGATGACGGCCTCGACACCGCAGCGAGAAAGGGCGCTGAGCTGACCATGGACTTCACCGTCACCAAGCTCCACCTCTACCGCCACCTCAGTCAGCCCGGTCACTCCGCCAGGCGAGGCAGCACCGGGCGCCCGAGCCTCGCAGGAGGCTGGGAGGTGGCAGCCGCCTTCGCCTTCGGGGGCTCTCTGGTGCCCGCTGCGGCTGAGGAGGCCGAAGCGCCTACCGTCTCGCCGGCTCCGACGACTCCCGTGGTCTCGGTGTGATCGAGCGCGTCAAGGCGCTGGTGGCGGCCGGCCGGCGCACGCGGGTCGGCCGGGCCCTGATCCGCTACGGCACGGCGCGCGGTGCGCTCATGGCCGGAGGGATCGCCTACACGGGTATGTTCTCAGTCTTTGCGGTGCTCGTCATCGGCGTGAGCATGCTCATGGCGATGCTCGGTAATCGTCCCACCCTCCGCGCGGCCGTCGTCGACTCGATCAACTCCCTTCTGCCCGGCGTCATCGACACCGGCAACGGCCAGGGGCTGGTCTCGGTGGAACAGCTGACGCTCACCTCGGCGCTCAATCTGGGCTCCGTGGTGGCGGCAGGGGCGCTCATCTACTCGGTCATCAGCCTCATGGGCACTCTCAAGATCGCGCTGCGCGCCATGTTCGGGCTGGTCAACCCCGTGATGAGGCCGATGATCGGGCAGCTGGCGAATATCGCCGGGTTCCTCGTCATCGTGGCCGGGGTGCTCGTGACTGCCGTGGCCTCGGTGGTGACGACGACGCTGTCCGGTAACGTCGGTCGGGCCCTGGGGCTGCCGGATTCATTGACCGGTACCGGGGCGTGGTTGACGACGCTCCTCATCTCCTTCCTCATCGACACCGGTGTCCTGGCGCTCCTCATCACCATCTGCGGCGTCCGTCCTCCCCGACGCGATCTGACGCTGGGCTGCATGCTGGGCGCCTTCGCACTCGGCGTGCTGCGCCAAGTGGGGACCGGTGCGGTCAGCTCGGTGTCCCGCAATCCTCTCCTGGCCTCCTTCGCCGCCATCGCTGTCCTCGTCCTGTGGCTGCATCTGACCAGTCGTACCGTGCTGCTCGTGGCGGCCTGGATGGCCAACCCGCCGCTGCCTCGCGACGTCGACCACCCCGACGAGGTCCACGCCCACGAGCGTCCCAACTACGTGACGCTCTCCGTGCCCGAGACCCTGACCTGGCCCCGCCAGTCCATCACCGGCAGCCTCGAGGCGGACCCCACGGCGCACCCCGACTACGTTCCTCCGGTGCCGATTCCCTGAGCGCGGCTTGAACCGCTTTTGTGGGGAAGTGGGAGTGCCGTCAGGTGCCGTACGTACCTCATCAGACTATGTGGAGGTGGTTGATGAGTTCCGGATACAAAATTCTCACGAATTCAAAAGGGAACTAGGTCTCAAGTATTCCGAGGCGCCTGGACTGGCCTCTGATTCGGAGATCGTCTGTGCATCGGTGAGATGTGAGCCCAAGGATTTTGATGCCCTTGTTGATGCGGGTAACATTGTGGCGTCGAACGTGACTCGCGTATTATTTCTCACGAAAGGAGTCGCAGTGTCAGCGGCTAAACGAGTACTTATCGTCGCGCTGGTTCTGCTGGTGTCTGGAGCAGGAGCCATCGGGATTAGTCTTATTCCTCCGAGTGGTCCGGGGCCTAAGTATGAATGCGTCACCGACGAGCCCGTCAGTTCCGGGTTCAGTGATCCGGACCAGGGGGACTGCCCCATCACGATTGAGAGCCATAGGGCTCGTACCCGGTGGGAGAACCGAGGTTGGCTCGGCGAGAGCGCCTATCCGGTTCGCAAGGTGGCGGCTGGTGGGGTGGTGCTCGGCATCGTCGGTCTGATTGCCGCCGGGATTGTGAAAGCGGCTCAGCCGAGGAAGGTCGTTCGGCCGGGGATGTAGGTGCTGAGACCGGGGCTGTGGTGTGTGCGAGGCGGCTGCTCGAACGGATAGCCTGTGCCGGTGACTGATACTCCTGCTGACCCTGGCAAGCTCGATCACGCCGTGCGTCCTGAAGGCTCCGGCCCGTCCTGTGGCTCGGCCCCGGCCATCCACGCCATCATCCCCGCCGGAGGGGCGGGCACCCGGCTGTGGCCGCTCAGCCGGCGTCACCGCCCCAAGTTCCTCCTAGACCTCACTGGGGTCGGTCGCAGCCTCCTGCAGGACACCGTCGAGCGTCTGGCGCCGCTGGCCGCCACGACGACGGTCGTCACCGGTATCGCCCACATCGCCGCCGTGGCAGACCAGCTCCCGGACATCCCGCGCGACAACCTCCTTGCCGAGCCCTCCCCGCGCGACTCCATGGCGGCTATCGGCCTGGCCGCCGCCGTCATCGCCCACCGCCACGGGCGCGACGCCATTGTCGGGTCCTTCGCCGCCGACCACACGGTGGCCGACCGGGCCTCCTTCGCCGGTGCCGTGCGCCAGGCAGCCCTCCTGGCCGAGCAGGGCTGGGTGGTCACCATCGGGATCGAGGCCACCGGCCCCTCGACCGCCTTCGGCTACATCCATGCCGGAGACCCCACCAATATGCCCGGCGCCCCCGACGGTCTCAGGGTCCTGGGCTTCACCGAGAAGCCTGACGCCGACACCGCCGCCGCCTACCTGGCTACCGGCGACTATCGCTGGAACGCCGGCATGTTCATGGCCCGCACGGGCGTGCTCCTGGATCACCTGGCCGAGCTCAGGCCGCAGCTGGCCGCCGGCATCGAGGCCATCGCCGCAGCCTGGGACACCCCCGAGCGCGAGGAGGTCCTGGCCGAGCGCTGGCCGGCCCTGGAGAAGATCGCCATCGACCACGCCATCGCCGAGCCGGTAGCCGCCGCCGGGGGAGTGGCCACCGTGCCCGTCTCCATGGGGTGGAACGACGTCGGCGGTTTCGATGCCCTGACGGAGCTCGTGGCCTCTCGCACCGAGGGACTGGCAGACGGGGCGCGAGTGCTCGACGGCGTCGACGCCTCGGCTCCCGAGGCCCCTCGGGCTGACGTCCGGGCGATCGGCTCCGACGGTGCCCTCATCGCCCCCACCTCCGGACGCACGGTGGTGCTGCTCGGCGTACCGGGCGCCGTCGTCGTCGACACACCCGACGCACTCCTGGTCACTACGCCTGAGCACGCCCAGGACGTCAAAGGCGTCGTCGACGCCCTGAGGGCGGCCGGGCGTGAGGACCTGCTCTAGCGAGTCTCACCAGAGCCACGGGTCTGAGACCCTCGAAGGGCCCGGCGCCGGGAGAAGAGATCCCCCGGTACCGGCCCCAACGCGGCGAAACCGACACGGTCGTAAGCCGGCCCTGGTGAATCGCACGGTGTGAGAATCACGTGCTTTCGCATATCCTTGGAAACCGAACGTGCCACCTGCCGCACGCGAGAACCACGGAGGTTTCCATGAACAAGGCCTGCTCCGCGGTGACGCTCGGCGCGGCCCTGGCCCTGGTCCTGGCCGCCTGCGGGACGCCGCCGGCGCAGCGGCCCACCCGCAACCTGGAGGGCGCCAAGGACTTCACCGCCTGCATGCTCTCCGACGAAGGCGGATTCGACGACCACTCCTTCAACGAGTCCGGCAAGAAGGGTCTGGACCGGGCCGGCAAGGAGCTGGGGGTCAAGACCATCGCCGTGCAGTCGGAGAGCTCGGCCGACTACGCCACCAACATCTACGCGCTCATCCAGCAGAACTGCAAGCTCGTCATCGGCGTCGGCTTCAACATCGCCGCCGACCTGACCGAGTCGGCCAAGACCAACCCCGACATCCAATTCGCCCTCATCGACGCCTCCTTCATCGGCGCTGACGGACAGCTCGCCACCCTGCCCAACGCCAAGCCCCTCCTGTTCAAGACGGCCGAGGCCGCCTACCTGGTCGGCTACGCCGCCGCCGGCACCTCCCGGACCGGGGTGGTGGGTACCTACGGCGGCAAGCCCCTGCCCACCGTCCAGATCTTCATGGACGGCTTCGCCAGGGGCGTGTCCCGGTACAACGAGGACACCGGCGCCTCCGTGCAGGTCAGGGGCTGGGACACCGCCACCGGCAAGGGCGGGTCCTTCGTCGGCAACTTCTCCGACGCCGCCAAGGGCCAGGCCATCACCGAGCAGTTCATCTCCCAGGGGGCGGACATCATCATGCCGGTGGCCGGCCCCGTTGGCCAGGGCACGCTGTCCTCCGTCAAGCAGAAGAACGACGCCGGTGGCGCCAACGCCGTCATCTGGGTCGACTCCGACGGCTACGCCTCCACCGGTGATGGCAGCATCATCATGACCTCGGTGGTCAAGGAGATCGGAAACTCGGTGCTCGACACCGTCAAGGACGCCTCCGAGGGCAGGTTCTCCGCCGATCCCTACATCGGAACCCTCGAGAACGAGGGTGTGGCCACTGCCCCCTTCCACGACTTCGACTCCCGGGTACCCGAGCCGGTCAAGGCCCGGATCGAGGAGCTTCGCACCCAGATCGTCGACGGGTCTCTCGATGTCTCGACCCCCTACGACCCCTCCTGAACGCCCGCCCGGGGCCGGCGCCCCGGGCCTCCACCGCCACCCGGAAGCGAGCCTGTTGTGAAGCTTGAGCTGCGCGGAATCACGAAGGCCTTCGGGCCGCTCGTGGCCAACGACCACATCGACCTGACCGTCGAGCCCGGCCAGATCCACGCCCTCCTGGGCGAGAACGGCGCGGGCAAGTCCACGCTCATGAACGTCCTCTACGGCCTCCACCAGCCCGACGCCGGACAGGTCCTCATCGACGACGAGCCCGTGACCTTCTCCGGGCCGGGCGACGCCGTGGCCGCCGGCATCGGCATGGTCCACCAGCACTTCATGCTCGTGCCCGTCTTCACCGTGGCCGAGTCCGTCGCCCTGGGCTACGAGCCAGTCGGACCGATGGGGATCATCGACGCCGGCGCCGCCGCGGCCAAGGTCACCGAGATCTCCCGCCGCTTCGGCTTCGACGTCGACCCCAACGCCCTCATCGAGGACCTGCCCGTGGGCGTCCAGCAGCGCGTGGAGATCATCAAGGCCCTGGCCCGCGACGCCAAGGTCCTCATCCTCGATGAGCCCACCGCTGTGCTCACCCCGCAGGAGACCGATGAGCTCATCACCATCATGCGAGAGCTCAAGGCCTCGGGCACCTCGATCGTCTTCATCACCCACAAGCTGCGCGAGATCCGCGAGGTCGCCGACATCATCACCGTTATCCGCCGCGGCCGCGTCGTCGGCACCGCCGAGCCCACCGCCTCGGCCTCCGAGCTCGCCGGCCTCATGGTCGGCCACGACGTCTCCCTCACCGTTGACAAGCCCCCGGCCGACCCCGGGGACAACGGGCTCGCCCTGGACGGTATCAGCCTCGTCGAGGACGGCACCGTCCTGCTCGACGACATCGACCTGCGCGTGCGCGCCGGCGAGATCCTCGCCATCGCGGGCGTCCAGGGCAACGGGCAGACCGAGCTGAGCGAGATCATCCTGGGGCTGCGCTCGCCGATCACCGGCACTATCGCCTTCGACGGCCACGACGTCACCCGCCACGGGGTGCGCCGTCGGCTGCGCTCGGGGCTCGGCTTCGTCCCCGAGGACCGTTCCACCGACGGCATGGTCGCCGAGCTCTCCGTCGCCGAGAACATGGTCCTGGACCGTTACGACGACCCCGCCCTGGGCCGGGGGCCGTCGCTGTCGCCGCTCCGCGTGCGCCAGGCCGCCCACCGGATGCGCGAGGAGTTCGACGTGCGCGTCACCGACGTCGACGACGCCATCTCCACCCTCTCGGGAGGGAACCAGCAGAAGGCCATCCTCGCCCGCGAGCTCTCCCGGCCCCTCAAGGTCCTCGTCGCCTCCCAGCCCACCCGCGGTCTGGACGTGGGCTCCATCGAGTTCGTCCACCAGCGCCTCGTCGCCGAGCGGGATACCGGCACCGCCGTCCTCATCATCTCCTCCGAGCTCGATGAGATCTACGCCCTGGCGGACAGGATCGCCGTCATGTACCGCGGGCGGATCGTCGGCACCGTCCCCGCCGACACCGCCAGAGACGCCCTGGGCCTCATGATGGCCGGCACCCCCGCCGAGGAAGCCCACGACCCTCAGGAGCAGCCACGATGAGCACCCCCACCACCGGCTCCAGTACCGCACCGACGCCGACGAACCAGTCCGAGGACCGCTCCGCGCGCAGCTGGAGCAGCCGGCCGGCCGGCCAGGCCGCCCTGCTGCGGCAGGTCGCCTCCTCTCCCGCCATGGTCGGGCTCCTGGCGATCCTGACCGCCCTGCTCCTCAGCTCGATCCTCATCCTCGCGGCCGACTCCGAGGTGCGCTACACCGCCACCTACCTGCTCAACCGTCCCGGCGACTTCCTCCACGCCGCCGGATCCACTCTGAGCGAGGCCTACAGCTCCCTGCTGCGCGGCGCCATCCTCGACTGGCGCGCCACCACGGGCGTGCGCATGATCCGCCCCATCACCGACACCCTGACCAACGCCACCCCGCTCATCATCGCGGGGCTCGGCATGGCCGTGGCCTTCCGCGCCGGCCTGTTCAACATCGGCGGCCAGGGGCAGATGATCCTCGGGGCGATCACGGCCTGCTACGTGGGCATCGCCTGGAACCTGCCGCCGGTGGTCCACCTGCTCCTGGCCGTCTTCGGGGCGGCCCTGGGAGGACTGCTCTGGGGCGGTATCGCCGGAGTCCTCAAGGCCCGTACCGGCGCCAATGAGGTCATCGTGACGATCATGCTCAACTCGATCGCCGCCCACCTGCTGTCCCAGGTACTCAGCCTCAAGGCCTTCAACGGGGAGGGGGAGACCGGCAACCGCAAGTCACTGGCCGTGGCCGACACCGCTCAGTACCCCTCGCTGGCCGGCAGCTCCTTCCGCCTCCACGCCGGCTTCATCCTGGCCCTCTTGGTCGCCGTGGCGGTGTGGTGGCTCATGGAGCGTTCCCGCCTCGGCTTCCAGCTGCGGGCCACCGGCCTCAACGCTGATGCCGCTCGCACCGCCGGCATGAGCGTGCCGTGGGTGACGAGCCTGGTCATGATGATCTCCGGCGCCCTGTGCGGGCTGGCCGCCACCGCGCCGGTCCTGGGAACCCAGAAGGGCATGGACGAGTCCGTTGTGGGGACCATCGGGTTCGACGCCATCACGGTGGCGCTGCTGGGGCGCTCCCGGCCCGTAGGAACCGTCCTGGCCGGCCTGCTCTTCGGGGCGCTGCGCGCCGGCGGCACCGCCATGCAGGCGGCGCCGGGCACCCACATCAAGATCGTCCTGGTCCTGCAGTCCACGATCGTGCTGTTCATCGCCGCACCGCCCCTGGTCCGGACCATCTTCCGACTCCCGGAGCGCCGAGAGTCTCAGGACGGCGGCGCCGATCCGTCCTCCGCCTCAGCCCCGGCTACGGCGCCCGCCCCGGCCGCGAAGGAGGCCTGAGCCATGAGCGTGCCAACCGCCTCAGCCAAGTCAAGCACCCTCGCCGCTTCAGCTGATTCCACCCCCATGGCCGTCGAGCCCATGAACCTCAAGATCCCGATTACCGGCGTCGTCGTGCTCCTCCTCCAGGGGCTCATGGCAATGAGCGCCCACGGTTCAACCACCTTCGACCTTAGTGCCTCCTCCGACCTCTTCCAGATCGGGAACCTCGAGCTCAACGCGCGCCTGGTCATCCTCGTCGCTGCCGGGATCGTCGCAGCGGCCACCACCGTGGCCCTCAGCAGGGCTCGGCGTCGCGGCAGGATCCCGACCTGGGTCACCGTCCTGCTCGGCCTCGGATTCGTCATCACCTTCCTGGCCTGGGCCGGCGCCGGACGTCACGGCGTCATCCCCCTGGTGACCATCCTGTCCTCCGCGCTGGGACTGAGCGTCCCCCTCGTCTACGGGGCGCTGGCCGGGATCATCGGGGAGCGCTCGGGCACCATCAACATCGCCATCGAGGGCCAGCTCCTGGGCGGGGCCTTCCTGGGCGCCGTCGTCGCCTCGGCCTGCACCAACCCGTGGGCGGGACTCCTCGCCGCGCCCGTGGCCGGAGTCCTCGTGGCACTCCTGCTGGCCCTGTTCGGCCTGCGCTACCGGGTCAACCAGATCGTCGTCGGCGTCGTTCTCAACGTCCTGGTCTCAGGTCTCACCGGCTTCCTGTTCTCCACCTTCCTGTCCTCCAGCCCCAGCCTCAACCGGGCCCTGCGCCTGCCCGCCCTGGCGGTGCCGATCCTGTCCCGGATCCCCCTCGTCGGGCCGGTCCTCTTCCGCCAGACGATCCTCGTCTACCTCATGTACGTGGCTGTGGCGGTCTTGTCCTACATGCTCTTCCGTTCTCGCTGGGGGCTGCGACTGCGGGCCTGCGGCGAGCACCCCAAGGCCGCCGACACCGTTGGCATCAAGGTATTACGCACCCGCGTGGCCAACCTCGCCCTGGCCGGAGCGCTCGCGGGGCTCGGTGGGGCCTTCTTCACCGTCGGCTCGGGCCTGTCCTTCGAGAACGACATGACCGCCGGCAACGGCTACATCGCCCTGGCCGCCATGATCCTGGGCGCCTGGCGGCCCCTGGGGTCCCTGGGCGCGGCGCTGCTTTTCGGCTTCGCCACCTCAGTGGCCCAGACCCTCCCGGTCATCGGCAGTTCGGTGTCCCCCGACATCATCTCGATGATCCCCTACATCGTGACGATCCTGGCGGTGGCCGGATTCGTGGGCAAGGTGCGTGCGCCCGCCGCCGAGGGGGTGCCCTACCCGTGAGCAGCATCGTGCCCACTGACCTGACCGACGCCGACTGGCGAGCCCTGCACGATCTCGCCGTCGAGGCCATGACCCAGGCCTATGCGCCATACTCCCGCTTCAAGGTTGGTGCCGCCGCCCTGGTCGACGACGGCCGCCTCGTCTCGGGCTGCAACGTGGAGAACGCCGGCTACGGAGTCACCCTGTGCGCCGAGTGCGGCCTCGTCTCCGAGCTCGTCCGTACCGGGGGAGGCCGTCTGGTCGCCTTCGCCTGCGTGGATGCCCACGGCCGGGCGTGTGCGCCGTGCGGGCGCTGCCGTCAGCTCCTGAGCGAGCACGCCGCCGACGGTATGGTGCTGGCCATGCCCTCAGGGAGGATGACCATCGACGAGGTCCTGCCCGACCGCTTCACCGCCGACGACGTCGAACGCGTCGTCGGCGAGCAGAGCTGATACACGGCTGACGCAGAGCCGACGACCAACCGTCTGATGCGCAGCTGACGAGCCGAGACGAGGAGAGCCCCTATGACCGTTCCCGCCACCCCGCCGGCCGTCGAGCCCTTCGACGCCGTCGACGTCATCGCCGCCAAACGCGACGGCGCCGCGTTGAGCGACGCCCAGATCGACTGGGTCGTAGATGCGTACACCCGCGGCGTGGTGGCCGAGGAGCAGATGAGCGCCCTGGCCATGGCCATCTATCTGCGCGGCATGAGCCGAGCCGAGATCGCCCGCTGGACCGGCGCCATGATCGACTCCGGGGAGCGCATGGACTTCTCCGGCCTCGGACGCCCGACGGCGGACAAGCACTCCACCGGGGGAGTGGGCGACAAGATCACCCTGCCGCTGGCGCCGCTTGTGGCTGTCTTCGGCGTGAGCGTCCCCCAGCTCTCCGGGCGTGGCCTCGGGCACACCGGCGGGACCCTGGACAAGATGGAGTCGATCCCCGGCTGGCGGGCCGACCTCACTGGCGCGGAGATCCTGGAGATGCTCGGGCTCAGCGGCCCCGGCGCCGTCATCTGCGCCGCCGGGGCGGGCCTCGCCCCTGCCGACAAGCGCCTCTACGCGCTGCGCGACACCACGGCCACCGTCTCCTGCGTCCCGCTCATCGCCTCCTCGATCATGTCCAAGAAAATCGCCGAGGGAACCGGCGCCCTCGTCCTGGACGTCAAGGTCGGCTCGGGCGCCTTCATGAAGGAGATCGACCAGGCCCGCGAGCTCGCCTCCACCATGGTGGCCCTGGGCACCGACGCCGGCGTGACCACCCGCGCCCTGCTCACCGACATGTCCACCCCGCTCGGGCTCACCGCCGGCAACGCCCTCGAGGTCGCCGAGTCCCTCGAGGTGCTCGCCGGTGGAGGACCGGCCGACGTCGTCGATCTCACCGTCGCCCTGGCCCTGGAGATGTGCGCCGCCGTCGGCAACCCCGTGGGGGAGGACCAGGCCCGTGCCGCCCTGGCCGACGGGCGCGCCATGGATATCTGGCGCGATATGGTCCGCCGCCAGGGAGGGGACCCGGACGCGCCCCTGCCCCTCGCCCCGGAGACCGAGACCGTCACCGCCCCGGCCGACGGCGTCCTGACCACCCTCGACGCACTCGCCGTCGGGGTCGCCGCCTGGCGCCTGGGGGCCGGGCGCGCTCGTAAGGAGGACCCGGTCCAGGCCGTAGCCGGCGTCACCATGCACGCCAAGCCCGGGGACCCGGTGCGCGCCGGACAGTCGCTGCTCACCCTCCACACCGCTACCCCCGAGCGCTTCGCCCGCGCCCGGGAGGCGCTCGCGGGCGGCCTCGTCATCTCCGAGGCCGGATCGCAGGAGGCGGCCGACGCCGTCGCCTGCCGTGAGCGCGGCGTCGTCCTGGAGCGGATCGGATGACCGCGCCCCGGCAGGTAGAGCCGGCCATCGTCGCCCGGGCCGTCAACTCCCGGCTGCGGGTAGGCCGCCTCACCCAGGCGGGCCAGGCCATCACCCTCACTCAGACCGACGGCACCACCTGTGGGCCCACCTGCCTCCTGGCCGCCCGACTGCTTCTGACGCCCGGCGAACGTCAGACCGTGCCGGGGAAGCTCGCCCGGAGGGCCGCAGCGTCGTCGGTACCTGGCCGCGAGGGCAAGCAGCTGGTCTCTCTTCTGTCCCGTCACCAGCTGCGGATCCAACGGGCCATGAACTCCCGCGGCCTGGGTCTCCTGCCCTGGCCGAAGGCGCTCGGATCCACGCCCTGGTCCGTGGCCCGGCAGATCGAGATCGTGGCCGCCTGTGCCCAGAGCGCGGAGAAGCGCCGCCGTCACTACGCAGTGAAGTGGGTGAGCGACCACGGTTCCGCCTGGAGGCTGGAGGTCGCCTCGATCCGTGAGGCGTTGGCGGGTGGGCTCCCAGTCATCCTCGTCACCGGCGGTCCGCTCGTACTCGATCGCGACGCTGCGACTGGGGCTGCGCTGGGGACTCGGCTGCGTGCTGTGCTGGCTCGGACTCCGGCCGTTCCCCGCCACTATGTTCTGGCCCTGCCCTGGCGGACCATCGGGCATGACGACCCCGGTGAGGGAAGCGTGCACATCTACGAGCCCTCCAGCGGATCGGTGCGGGCCCTCGACCTGACAACCCCGCGCGATCCGCACCGCCCCGGCCCCCGCGAGCTCGGCGGCTGGCCCCGTGTCATCGCCGTCATCGCGCCCGAAAACTGACCAGTAAGAGTATTATCCTGACTCAAAGGGTGGGAAAGTTCTGCCGTCCTGAAAGGATGGGTGCGTGTTCTCTCTGTCTGTACCGGAAGCGGCGCTTGTTCTGCTGTATGTTGTGGGCGTGGTCTCGGCGCTGTACCTCGTTGTCGGTGCAAGAGGGGTTCGCAGCGCTGTGGTTCTGCTGTGCGCCATCTCCGTCCCGATTCTGGGGTCGGTGATCGCAGTAGTGCTCGCGACTGCAAGGGTGAGAAACAGGTGCGTCGGCTCGCGCTCCGTTGAAGTCCGTCCGTGACGAGAACCAGTTGGTAAGAGTGATATCTATGTCGACCCAACGTATCATGCCACTCATTACTGTGCGTGATCTTGATGCCGCCATCGAAGCCTACCGTCGTATCACCGGGATGGAGGTGATCATGAATCATGGTTGGATTGCGACCCTGTCTCCGCCAGGAGATCATTCTGTTCAAATCGGTCTGATCACTTCTGATCCCACTGCGCCTGTCAATCCGTCGGTCTCTATTGAGGTGGATGATCTGGATGGCGTCTATAGGATTGCTCGGGAGAACGGGTGGGAGATCGTGCATGATCTCGCAGTGGAGGAGTGGGGAGTGCGTCGCTTCTTCCTTCGAGATGCTGATGGAAACATCATCAACGTCCTTTCTCATCTGTGATTCCATCGTCGACGCTGCGTCGCATGTCTGTTTTGCCCACAGAAGGCAGGTCAGTTCATGATGGCGCGACTGCTCCACCAGGAAGGAACCCCATGACCACGCGTGCCCAGATCGCCTCCCTCGTCGACCACACCCTCCTCAAGCCCGAGGCCACTGCCACCCAGGTCGACGCGCTCGTCGTCGAGGCCGCCGCTCTGGGCGCCTACAGCGTGTGCGTCTCCCCGAGCCTTCTCCCGCTGGAGCTGCCCGATAACCTGCACCTGGCCACCGTTTGCGGATTCCCCTCCGGCGCCCATGCCACCTCCGTCAAGGCCGCTGAGGCCGCCGACGCCGTCGTCAAGGGGGCCGAGGAGATCGACATGGTTGTCAATCTTCGCCTCATCAAGGAGGGTGACTTCGACGCCGTCGAAGCCGACATCCGCGGCGTGCGAGAGGCCTGCCGGGGCGCCGTCCTCAAGGTCATCATCGAGTCCGCCGCCCTCACCGATGGCGAGATCGTCGCCTCCTGCCGTGCCGCCGAGGCTGCCGGAGCCGACTTCGTCAAGACCTCCACCGGCTTCCACCCCGCCGGCGGCGCCTCCGCCCACGCCGTCGCCCTCATGCGCGCCACGGTCGGAGACCGTCTTGGCGTCAAGGCCTCCGGCGGCATCCGCACCGCTGCCGACGCCCTCGCTATGGTCGAGGCCGGTGCGAACCGCTTGGGCCTGTCCGCCTCCGCCGCCGTCCTTGAGGGGCTCTCAGTCGGTTGAGGTCGGGTGCGCACTGCACGAGCCCTGGGGTCTACTGGCCGGGGGTTGGCTACACTGCACGTACTTCCGACGGTCGTGGAGTGCACCCATGTGTCCCTCATTGACAGCCAAGGGTCGTGGAGTTCGGGCTGACGCCGCGACGATGGTCCTGCCCGTTCCTGAATGTGCCCACCGCGCCACCTGCCGGCGCGATCTGTCGAAGGATCGCCTTAACTTGCGAAGTTTCGGCTCCCCGAAACTATACTCGACGCTATGAGAACCATCCCCAGTACGGGTCGCCGCAGCGTCGCGGCGCTCGCCTGCCTCGCCCTGTCCGCTCCCGCCCTGGCAGCCTGTGGTCACAGCTCGACCTCCGCCGACACCCCGGGAACGGTCAAGGCGGTCGCCTCCACCACCCAGATCTGCGACTACATCACCCAGCTCGCCACTGGCGATGCTGAGGGAGACGCCTCCAGCGACCTCTCCTTCGAGCGCACCGGTGCGGACGGCAAGACCCAGCATTTCGGTGCCGATTCCGCCAAGGCCACGTCCCACCTCAAGCTCACCTGCCTGTTGGCCCCCAACGCCTCGGCGCACGAGCACGACATGACCACGCCCCAGTCCAAGGCCCTGTCCGAGGCGGACCTCTTCTTCGTCTCCGGCGTCGACCTGGAGCACTTCCTCGACTCCGCCGTCGACTCCACCGGCTTCAAGGGCACCATGGTGGTCACCTCCGGTGTGGCCGGGGCTGCCGACGTCGATGATCTGAAGGCCCAGCAGAAGAAGGAGGAGTCCAAGCCCTACAAGGTCGACCGGGGCGGCGACAAGGTCGAGGTGGCCAGGTGGCCCTTCCCTCCGGAGGAGGGCGAGAGTGAGCCGGAGTTCCGTTTCGATCCTCACGTGTGGACCTCCCCGAAGAACGCCATCGTCCAGGTCACCAACATCGGTGCCGCCCTGGAGAAGGCCGCCCCCGACCAGGCCGGCGTCTTCCGCAACCATGTGGACGCCTACGCCGCCAAGCTCAAGAAGCTCGACGAGTGGGCCGCCAGCTCTCTCGACTCGGTGCCCCAGGACAAGCGGGTCCTGTTCACCAGCCACGATGCCTTCGGCTACTTCAGCAACGAGTTTGGCGTGAAGTTCGAGGGTGCCGCTCTGTCCGACTTCAACTCTCAGCAGGACGCGACCGCGGACAAGATCCGCCAGACCGCCGACAAGGTCAAGGCCTCCGGTGCCGTGGCCATCTTCGCCGAGAACTCCAATAACCCCAAGTCCATCGAGAAGGTCGCCGAGGTCGCCGGGGTCAAGGCCGTCATCGGTGACGAGGCCCTCTACGGCGACTCCCTAGGGGCCCCCGGCTCCGACGGCGAGACCTACATCGGCTCCATCCTCCACAACGTCTCCAACCTCACCAAGGCGTGGGGCGGTACGGTAGCCGAGATTCCCACGGACCTCACCCGGTGGACCCCCAAGGCATCCGACGTCAAGTGAGGCAGCACATGACAGAGCCCCACGATCCTGCACCCGCCTCGGCCAAGCCGGTCGTCACCCTGGAGGGCGCCTCCTTCTCCTACGGCACCGCCACGGTGCTCACCGGGGTCACCGGGCAGGTCCCAGCCGGACAGGCACTCGCCCTCGTCGGCCCCAACGGCTCGGGCAAGACCACCCTCATGCGGGCCCTGCTCGGCATGGTGGCTGTCAGCTCCGGGCGGGTGCGGGTCAACGGGGCGGTGCCGGGGAGGGCACCGCGCGGGTCCGTCGGATACGTTCCGCAGGTCAGCGACCTCGACCCCACCTTCCCCGTCACCGTGCGGGAGGTGGTCCAGATGGGCATGTACTCCCAGCTCGGCATCCTGCGGCGTCCCGGCGCCCAAACCCGTCGTCGGGCGCTGGACGCCCTCAAAAGCGTGGGGTTGGCCGACCGGGCCGAGCGACGCTTCGGAACCCTGTCCGGCGGCCAGCAGCAGCGCGTCCTCGTCGCCCGTTGCGTGGCCGCCCGCCCCCGTCTCATCCTCCTCGACGAGCCCTTCAACGGCCTGGACCAGCCAAACCGTGAAGCCCTGCTGTCCATCATCACCGAACTCAAGGAGCAGGGCATCTCGCTGATCATCTCCACCCACGACCTCGTCTTGGCTCAGGAGACCTGCGAGCAGGCGGCACTCCTGGCAGGGCGGCAGATCGCCTTTGGGCCGCGTGACGAGGTCCTCGTGGCTCGCTACATCGATGAGGCCTATGGCGGCCACGGCACCACCCGGTTGCTGGGCCTGCGATCTGGAGCAGGGGAGGGGGAGTCACAGTGAACGGCACGCTCTTCAGCCAGGTCCTCGAGCAGCTGCGCCTGGCAGCCCTCAATGTCCCCGGCCTCGCGCCCTTGGCCGATGCCCCCTTTCTCTTCCGGCCCCTGGTCATGGTGGTGCTCCTGGGCGTCGTCGCCGGCGTCATCGGCGTCATCATCAACCTGCGCAGCGCCGAGTTCAGTGCGGAGGCCCTGGTCCACGCCGTCTTCCCCGGGATCGTCGCCGGCGCCGTCTACTGGGGGATCAATGCGATCATCCCGGCCGCCTCCGTCGTCGCCGTTGCCGCGGCCCTGGTCCTGACGCTCGTCTCACACCGCGCGCGTCATAACGAGGCCTCCGAGGCCGGAACCGCCGTCGTCCTCACCAGCTTCTTCTCTATCGGGCTCATCCTGTCCCTGGCCAAGGGCGACATGTCCGGACAGCTTGAGGCCCTCATGTTCGGCCGTCTCCTGGAAGTTACCGATGAGCGCCTGGCTCAGGCGCTCATCGTGTGCACCGTCGCGCTCCTGCTCATCATGGCGACCTGGAAGGAGCAGGTCGCTTACGCCTTCGACCGCACCGGTGCCCGCGCTTCGGGTCTGCGTCTCCTCGCGCTCGACCTGGCCCTCAGCACCGCCATCGCGGCCGCGGTCGTCTCGGCCTCGACGGCGGTGGGAACCCTCCTCGTCATCGGCTACCTCGTCATCCCAGGAACGACGGCGCGCATCCTCGCCTCCCGGGTGCGCTCCATGGTCGCGGTCGCGATCGCTGTCGGCGTGGGTGGCGGGTACCTCGGCATGCTGCTCATGGCCCTGCCCGAGACCCTCGACAAGCCAATCTCCCCGCAGGCCGCCGTGGCCCTGGTGATGACCGCGATCCTCCTCCTCGCCGTCGGTGTCGCCGCCGCGCGCGAACGGCTTCGCGGGGCCATCCAGCGCGCTCGGTCGACACGGTCCGCAACGGTTCCGACGACCTCGAGGAACGCGGGCGCGGACAGCACCGCCGGTCGCGCTGTGGGATCGGAGAGCGCTGCGACCCCGGCGGCTGAAAGGAGCCGGGTATGAGCATCGGGCTCGACATTCTCCTGCTGCCCATTATCGAGGTCGTCCTCATGGGGCTGCTGGCCGGGCTCGTGGGCGCGGTCGCACTGGTCCATCGCCGGATCTTCTTCACCGAGTCACTCACCCACGCGACCTTCCCGGGCGCGATCGTCGGCGTTGTCGTAGCCGCCTGGTCCTCGCAGGCGCTTCTTGGCCAGCGTGCCGACTTCACCCTCCTGTCCGCCCTGGTACTGGTGGGGGCCGCCCTCATGTGCCTGCCGATGATCTGGCTCATGCGACGCCTCTCCCAGGTTCCCGGGGTCTCGTCCCAGTCGGCCGCCGGCGTCGTCCTCACCTTCGGCTTCGCCCTGGGCTACTTCCTCAACAAGTGGTTCTCCCCGCTGCCTCTCAAGGTGGACTCCTTCCTGGCCGGATCCGTGCTCAACGTCAGCCGCGTCGACGTCGTCGCCGTCGGCGTCGTCCTGGTGCTGACGGTGCTCGCGCTCATGGTTGCCGGGCGGTTCCTCATCTTCTACAGCTTCGACCCGTTGGGCTACCGCGCCAGTGGCCTGCGCCCTGCCTGGGCCGAGGGGACCGTCATGCTCATGATCACCCTGACCATCGTCATGCTCGTTCCCGCTGTCGGCACGATCCTGCCCATCGCGCTCATCGCCGCGCCGGCGGCCGCGCTGGCACCGTGGACCTCCACCATGCGCCGGCTGCTCGTGGCGGCCCCGCTCCTTGGCGCTGCCACCGCCCTGGTGGGGCTGCTGGCCGCGGTGCGGCTGAGCCTGTCCGCGGGCGGCGTCATCGCCGTGGCCTCGGGGCTGGTGTACGTCATCTCCGCCGTCGCCCACTGGGTTGTGATGAGCAGGACCCGGGTGAGGATCCTGGAACGAGTCACGTCAGGAGGCGCGGCGCGAGCGCATGGCTCTCAGCTGGGTGAGTGAGGAGTCCTCCGAAAGCTCCTGGTAGCGCGTCGAGCCGAGAGGGACCAGCGCCACCCGGCCCTGGCCGTCATGATGGAAACCCCAGCCGTAGCGCTTGGCCAGCGGTGAGGAGCGCAGACAGGCCTGGGGCTTGGTGAAGAAGGCCTCCCGCTGTGCGGTCCGCTCCGGGGGCTCGATGTTCTGACGGATGGCGTGCACCTCGAACAGCAGGTCGTCGGAGGTCAGCTCGTAGGGGCGCTCACTGAGGAGCCGGTACTGGAGGAGGGCGATCGTCGGGGGCCTGCTTGCCGGGCCAGCAGGAGGCTCCTGTGCTCCCTGCGCCGGGCAGTCCTCGGCAACCTGGATGAATGTCTCAGTGTAGTTGGTGCTGCTCATGGCCAGAACGCTAAGGGGGCCGGCAGTGCTGGCATAGGAGAAAGGCGACAGGTGCGGTGGTGATCGCGACGGCCACGGCGAGGCACGGGCGCGTGCCACACTAGGGGCCATGTCAGTCGATCTGGACTGTGGTCCACGGGAGTCCCCGATCCGTCCACAGGAGCGCACCGGGGTGCTGGCACCGGATAACCTCACCCGCTACCACGCGCACTGGGTGACGCCCGATCCTGCGGTGGCCGACGTCGTCGACCAGTACTGGCACGTCTCGTGGAACCTGGGTGACCGGAGCATCGACCAGCGGATCATTGATGCCCCGGCCGTGACCCTGACGGTGGAGGAGGGTAATGTGCCCGCGCCCCTGGTGATCACCGGAGTCCAGGCCCGCGCCTGGCGCCGCACGATCCACGGCCATGGGAGGGTGTTCGCCATACGGCTGCGACCCGTGGGACTCGCCGTCCTCGGCGCGCTCTCGCCCCAGCGCCTGGCCAACACCATGCTCCCCCTGACCGAGGAGCTGGACGCTGGACTGCACGCACTTATGCGCAGGGTCGCGGCCCACCCCACGCCCCAGGCCCGCACTCAGGCCGCCGATGAGGCGATCCGGGCACGGCTGGCCGACCGTCCGCTCTCGGAGGGTAGACTCCTGGCCAACCGGGTGGTCGATGAGCTGCGCTCCCGGCTTCACCGGCGCACAGGCGACTCCCTGCCTGCGGCTCTGCACGTCAGCGAGCGCACGATCCAGCGCTGCCTGCGCGCCACCCTGGGACGCGGACCAAGATGGGTGGGGCACCGCATCAGGCTCCAGGAGGTGGTTCTGGCACTCACGGCGCGCCCTGACGCCGACCTTGCCACGATCGCCGCCGATCTCGGCTTCGCCGACCAGTCCCACCTGGCGGGCGCCTTCAGGGCCGCCTGCGGGATGAGCCCCAGCGCCTATCGGCGCAGCCTTGAGGTCCTCATCAACGGATGATCAACGGGATGATGCGGTGGAGGGCTCTCGGCTCAGGCGGCGATCCCCAGGACGCCGTGCAGGTCGGCCTTGATGGTCTCCAGGCGCTCAGCCGCATCCCGACGAACCTCGCTCACCGGCCTGTCGCCCACCGGCAGGATGACCTCGCAGTAGCACTTGAGCTTGGGCTCGGTCCCGGAAGGACGCACGACCACACGGTCATCCGAGGCCGTCACCCACACCAGGCCATTCGTGGGAGGCAGTGTGCCGCCGTTGCCGTCCGAGACGCCGTCGAGCAGGTCCACCGTTGTGGAGACCGGGGAGCCGGCGAGCTTGGCCGGGGCCCCGCCCGAGCGTAGGCGCTCCATGGTCTCGGCGATGATCCCAAGCTCCTCGACCCTCATGCTCAACGGGCTCGTGGCGTGCAGTCCGTGTTCGCGAGCCAGCCGGTCGAGCAGGTCCTGCAGCGTGCGCCCCTGCTGCTTGAGCACTGAGGTCAGCACCGCCAGCCTCACTGAGGCCGAGATGCCGTCCTTGTCCCGCACCGCTGCAGGGTCCACGCAGTACCCCAGTGCCTCCTCGTAGCCGAAGACCAGCCCCGGCTCCCGACTGATCCACTTGAAGCCCGTCAGGGTACGGCGGAACCCCAGCCCGTGGGACTGGGCGATTCGGCGCAGTAGGCGGGAGGAGACCACTGAGCACGCCAGGACCCCGTTGCCGGCAAAGGCGGCCAGCTCGGCGGCCTGCTCACCCAGGAGCGCACCGACCTCGTCACCGGTCAGCTGGCGCCAGCCGCCAGGGGAATCGCCGTCCGGGATCGCGGCCGAGCATCGATCGGCATCGGGGTCATTGGCGATCACCAGATCTGCCTCGACCTCCCGTGCCTTGGCAAGCGCCAGGTCCAGGGCTCCGGGCTCCTCAGGGTTGGGGAAGGTGACCGTCGGAAAGTCCGGGTCGGGCTCGAACTGCTCGGCCACCTCGACGACGTCAGTGAATCCGACCCGGGCAAGAACCTCACGGCAGGTGGCCCCGCCCACGCCGTGCATCGCCGTCAGCACGATCCTCACTGAAGTCGGGGCCTTCATCCGCGCTACCTGGGCAGTCCGCTCTATGTACTCCTCCTGGACGGCCGGGTCGACAGTCTCCCAGCCCGCCTGTGGACGCGGCACGGACTCGACCGGGCCGACAGCGTCGATCGCCGCCGCGATCTGCGTGTCATAAGGGGGGACGATCTGAGCTCCCTGGCCCGAGTCCGTCACGGCCCGGCCGCCCAGGTAGACCTTGTAGCCGTTGTCCTGGGGCGGGTTGTGCGAGGCGGTCACCATCACCCCGGCGTCGGCCTCCAAGTGCCGCAGAGCAAAAGCAAGAACCGGGGTGGGGCAGTAGGACTCGAAGAGAATGGCTCGCCCACCCGCACCAGTGACCACAGCGGCCGTGTCGCGGGCGAACTGCTCGGAGTTATGACGGGCGTCGTAACCAATGACGACGCTGAAACCCTTGCCGAGGCGCTCCTTGAGGTAGGCCGACAATCCAGCCGCGGCTCGAATGACGACAACCCGGTTCATCCGGTTGGGGCCACCGCCCAGGCGGCCGCGCAACCCGGCCGTACCGAAGGCGAGTGTGCCGCTGAAGGCATCGCTCAGGGCTGCCTGAGCCACTGCGGCCTGCTCACCGTGAGAGCGGGCCGCCGCCAGAAGCTCAGTGAGCTCTGCGCGAGTGGTGGGGTCCGGATCGTCGTGGATCCAGGCATTCACGGCGTCGTCGTCTACGTCTGTGTGGCCTCGGGTCATATCGGTGACGGTACCGCGCTAAAAGTTCTGGAAGCGCTCACAATGACTCTCCTCACGGGTGTTTCCAGACACAGGAAGAATCCAGGTGAGATGTTCTCGATCGCGCATGAAATAAGTAATTTCGAATTAAATTCGAATTATAATTCGAGGTCGTTTTAGAAAAATGGGATGTACCGGTGTGATGAGGGCCTGGAGTGAGGAGACCGAGTGCTCGACGTGGTGGGCCAGCTACAGGAAGACGGCCGACCTGAACCGATGGACCTGCCATGGGCGGGCCGGTATGTTCCGGTCTCCAGTAGCCTCTGGGCATGACCTCCCCCACTTCGCCGAAACCGTTCTCAGGCCAGTCCGCCACCGTCGCCCTGCCCCCATTGTCGGGGCCGGATGTCGTGAGCCCGGCCGAGTTGGCCCTGGCCCTGGTGAATGCCCGCAGCGTCTCCGGGACCGAGGCCCCACTGGCAGACGCAGTCCAGGAGGCCCTGAGCCGGCTGCCGCACCTGGAGGTCCTGCGCCATGGCAACACCGTCGTCGCCCGTACCCACCTGGGCCGCTCTGAGCGGGTCGTCATCGCCGGCCACCTCGACACGGTTCCCGTATCCTTGCGCACCGACAACGTCCCCGGACGCCTCGAGCGGAGAGAAGGCGGAGAGGTCATCTGGGGTCGTGGCAGCGTCGACATGAAGGGTGGGGTCGCGGCCGCCCTTCACCTGGCCGCCACCTTGAGCGCGCCGCGCCGCGACGTCACCTGGGTCTTCTACGACAACGAGGAGGTCACCAGCGACCTCAACGGTCTGGGACTCACCCTTCAGGCCCATCCCGACTGGCTGGAGGCCGACTTCGCCGTCCTGGGTGAGCCCACCGGCGCCCAGATCGAGGGCGGTTGCAATGGCACTCTGCGCATCTACCTCACCGTCCACGGCACCGCGGCCCACTCCGGGCGGGCATGGCGCGGAGTCAATGCCGTCCACGCCGCCGCTCCCATCATCGAGCGTGCCGCCAACGCCCCGGTGCGCGAGGTCGAGGTCGATGGGCTGACCTACCGTGAGAGCCTCTCCGTGGTGAGCATTGAGGCCGGTGTCGCCACCAACACCATTCCCGACCGCTGTCGCATCGGTGTCAACTACCGCTTCGCCCCCGACCTGGCTGCCGATGAGGCCCTCGCCCGTGCCCTGCGCATTCTGGCCGGACTGCCGGCCGACGGCGTCGAGGTGCCTGATGGCGACGCCGAACTGCCCGTCATCACTGCGGGAACCGGACGAGTCGACGTCGTCGTCGACGACCTCTCGCCGGCGGCGCGCCCCGGCCTGGACTCACCCCTGGCCGCCGAGCTCGTCGAGGCCGTGCGGGCTCGCGGGGGAGGGATCGGCCCCAAGTACGGGTGGACCGACGTCGCCCGCTTCTCGGCGGCCGGGGTGCCCGCGGTCAACCTCGGACCCGGTGACCCGGTGCTCTGCCACACCGACGACGAGCACTGCCCCGTCGATCAGATCGACTCCGTCGCCTCCATCCTGCGCGACTGGCTGGCCTGAAGGCGGCAGCTACTCTTCGTCATTCTCCTCGTCATTCGCTGTCCGCTACTTTCCGGAGCAGCAGATGCATCGCCGCCCCGGCCGGATTGAGGAATCATGACCACATGAGTACACGCGAGTCCTACCGCAAGGGGCCAGTGGTGCTGCGCGGCACCCAG
>ERZ773075.283-NODE-283-length-43726-cov-35.5002_pt1 | contig 43726 bp, 30 predicted proteins | sample MGYA00580614_ERZ773075 | MGnify/ENA primary metagenome ERZ773075 (study PRJEB29015, sample SAMEA2738021) | human oral metagenome | biome: human oral; feature: human-associated habitat; material: dental | place: China | collected 2043 ...
GTCGTACCTTAGAAGCCCTCTAAGGTACGACCTGGCGCGGGAAGGTACGACCGCGCGCTGCTGCGTACGACCGCGCGGAACTCGGGGAGCGCCGAACCGCCGGGTCCGCTCGCCGGCGCCCCCTCTCCTCCCCTCGCTCCCCTCTCCTCCCCTCGCTCCCCTCTCCTCCCCTCGCTCCCCTCTCCTCTTGCCTTTGCGTTGGAATGGGTGCATCATGGATGCGATGCATGTTTTACATGTCATACATGATGAACATGCCAGTTACTGACAGAGAGAGACAGGAGTAACCATGGTGCCGCGCAATCCCGTCCATATCGGCCCCGATGGCCGGGGCTTCTTCGGAACGGTCACCGTCGGACAGCGGGGACAGGTCGCCATCCCGGCGCAGGCCCGCAAGAACCTCGGCCTCGAATCGGGTGATCAGCTCGTCGTCCTGACCGATCCGGCCCAGGGGCTGGCACTCATCCCCCTGCGACTCCTGTTGGAGCGCGCCCCGGACGACCCCCTGGCGATGCTCGTGCGCTCGACTCTCGACGGACGGATGCCGAGTGGGCCGGGCGCGGTGCCGGGCACGACGTCGGGCACGGTGCCCGGGGCGCCGCCGACCGAGGACCCGAGCGGCGACGCCGGTTCGGCCGGCGACCCTCTCGAGGGCCCCGGCGCATCGCCGTCAACCTCCCGGACGCGCACCGAGGAGGGGCGATGAACCCGGCGATCGTCGTCGACGACCTGACCAGGACCTACGGCGAGCTCGTCGCCGTCGATGGGGTCTCCTTCGAGGTGAGCCCGGGCGAGATCGTCGGCCTGATCGGGCCGAACGGGGCGGGCAAGACCACTCTCCTGGAGTGCCTGGAGGGACTGCGCACCCCCAGCGGCGGAAGCGTGCGCGTGCTCGACGTCGATCCGGCGCACCCGACCCCGGCCTGGCGGACCCGCATCGGGGTTCAGCTGCAGACGGCGGCGCTGCCGCCGAAGATCAAGGTGCGCGAGGCGATGAGCCTCTTCGCCTCCCTGTACGACCACCCCGCCGATACCGATGAGCTCCTGGAGGAGCTGGGGATCGCCGCGAAGCGGGACGCCTACGTCGAGAAGCTCTCCGGCGGCCAGCGGCAGCGCGTGTTCATCGCCCTGGCTCTGATCAACCGGCCCGAGCTCGTCTTCCTCGACGAGCTCACCACGGCTCTCGACCCGCAGGCCCGTCTGGCCATGTGGGACGTGGTCCGCTCCATCCGCGAGGGCGGCGCCACGGTCCTCATGACCACGCACGACATGGACGAGGCGGAGGCCCTGTGCGACCGGGTCGGCGTCGTCGATCACGGGCGCCTCATCGCCCTCGACACCGTGCCGAACCTGGTCGCCTCCCTGGGCGGCGGCGCCGAGATCCGGCTGCGCACGTCCAGCCCCGTGCCCGACTCGGTGCTGGACGGCCTGGAAGGCGTCTCCGACGTGTCGGTCCGCGGCTGCCGAGTGCGGCTGCGCTCGACGAGCACGCGTTTCCCGCAGCGGATCATCGACGCGATCGAGAGGACGGGCCCCACCGTGAGCGACGTGCGAGTGTCGGCCCCCGACCTGGAGGACGTGTTCCTCGCCCTGACCGGCCGCTCGATGCGAGAGGAGGACTGAGTCCCATGAAGGCCTTCCGTCAGCTGTGCCGGGTCACCGCCCTGCGGACCCTGCGCGACCCCGTCACCGTCGTCTTCTCCCTCGCCTTCGCCCCGGTGTTCATCATCGTCATGGGCCTCATCTTCGGCAACGACCCCACCCCGCAGTTCGGCGGCAGGGGCTTCCTGGAGGCCAACTTCACCGCCTTCCCCGGCATCGTCATCGCCATCACCTCGGCCATCATGGTGCCGGTGGACATGGCCGCCCAGCGCAGCGCCGGGGTGCTGCGGCGCTTCCGGGCCACCCCGCTCCAGCCCGGCCCCTACCTGGCGGCCGACGTCGTCTCGCGGCTGGTCCTCACCTTCGCCTCGATCGCGGCGATGTACGCCGTCGTCATCCTCGGCTTCGGAGTGCGCCCGGCCTCCGTCGGCGCCCTGGTCGGGACGCTCCTGGCCACCCTGCTCGGGCTGGCGGCCTTCCTGGCGCTGGGCTACTTGCTGGCATCCCGCTTCCGGACCCCGGGCGCGGCGCAGGGGGTGGGCAACCTCGTGCTGTACCCGCTCATCTTCACCTCCGGCGCCGCCGTGCCGCTGGCCGTTCTGCCCGAGGGGGTGCGCTCGGCGGCCCGCTTCTCGCCGCTGACCCAGCTCACCTATCTCAGTCAGGGCCTGTGGGCCGGTGACGGATGGGGCGCGCACTGGGGGTCGGCCGTGATCCTGCTGGGCTTCGGGATCGCCTGCGGCGCGCTCGCGGCGAGGCTCTTCCGCTGGGAGTAGCCGAGATCGGTCGAGTTCCGTGTCGAGATCGGTCGAGTTCCGTGTCGAGATCGGTCGAGTTCCGTGTCGAGATCGGTTCAGTTCCGCACCGAGATCGGTTCAGTTCCGCACCGAGATCGGTCCGAGCGGCCGGGACTGCGAGTCGGGGCGCTCCAGCTCCGAGGCCTTCAGCTCCTCCTCGGGCAAGTTCATCGGGGAAGCCGGCGGCTGCCCCCAGCCGCCGAATCCGGGCTTCCGCTCACGGGCACCGGCCGGGGCCGGACGCGCGGTCGTCATCGAGCCCGCGGTCACCCGGGAATATCGATCGACTCGCCGTCGGAGAGCATGGTGGCCCGGGTCGCGCCCTCGTCCCGCAGCGAGTCGATCACGTGGCGGGCGACCGAGAGCCCGTCCGCGTTGAGCAGGCCGTCGTGGACGCCGACGACGAGTTCGGGGTGCACGTCGCGCACGTAGCGGATCAGGTCGGTGGCGCGCAGCCAGGGCGCGTCGATGGGCGTGACCAGGGTGGTGGGACGGCTCGGCGGGACCGGGTGCTCGTCGCCGGTGACGAGCACCCGCTCGTCGATCAGGTAGGCGCGGTTCTCCGGGCCCGGAAGGGTCGGGTGCAGCTCGGCGTGGCGCTCGCCGGCCACCTGGACGGACAGGGAGCCGATGCGCAGTGCCGCGCCCGGAACCGCCTCGTGCGGGCCGCCGGCCCCGACGCCGTCGAGGTCACCGATGTCCCCGAGCGCGTCCCCCGGCGCCCAGACGGGGACTCCGCGACGCAGCGCCTCCGCGACGAGGTCCGGGTCGAGGTGGTCGACGTGCCGGTGGGTGATGAGCACGGCGTCGACTCCGTCCAGGCCCGGGCGGGGCCCGAACTTTCCGGGATCGAGCAGGATTCTCGTGCTCCCGTCGTCGATCGTCAGGCAGGCGTGATGGATCTTCGTCATTCGGATCGGGACCGGCATGACGACAGGCTACCGCGCCGCCGCCGGAGCGGGGCCCGGCCGGGAGCGGAGACCGCGCTCAGGACAGCCGGGCGATGGAGCGCGGCGTGATCGCGTAGGCGTCGACGGCGCCGCCCGCCAGGGCCGTGACGGCGCCGGGGCGTGCGAGAACGGCGCCGACGGCGGCCAGGGCGGGGATGAGACTGGGCGGGTCCCGGTGAACCGGGGTGAGGACCTCGCGGCTGCCCCGCAGGGGCGCGCGACCGGTCAGGGCGCGACCCAGTGCGCCGGCGACCGCCCGGCGGGTCCCCCGGGCCTCGGCCGCGCCCAGCGCGAGCGCCATGGTCGAGCGCGTGCGCACTCCCGCCCTGGCGATGAGCGGTGTCCGGGGGAGCGGGCGTCCTGTGGTCAGGGCGATGGAGAGCGCCGGCAGGTCGACGCCCGCCGCGGCGGCGTTGCCGGGCTCGGTGGTGCGGGGATTGCACTCGATGAAGAGTCTCCGGCCGGAGCCGTCGGCGAAGTAGTCGCAGGTGAGGCCGCCGTGCCAGTTCAGTTCCCGACCCAGGCGGACGACGGCGTCGACCGCGCCCGGGTCCGACACCGACAGGCGGGCCGCCGCGGACCCTCCCGCTCCGAGCCCGATGCGCTCCGAGCAGGCCGCCCCGACGAGCCGGCCGTGGTCGAACAGGGCGGCGACCTGCCGGTAGGCCCCGGCGGCCGGAGCCTGCACCATGACCTCGGCGACCCCGGCGGGCGTCTTCGCGGGAGCGCTCGCGGTTCCGCGGTCCTCGCCCTCCCCGGGCCCTCCGGTGACCCGGAGGGCCCGCCACGCCGCGGCCGCCTCGGTGCGCGTCCGGGCCCGACGGACGCCTCTGCCCGCGGTTGAGTGCGCGGCCTTGACCCACATCGGGTACCCGACGCGATCCAGGTCCGCCTCGTCCCTCACCTCGTGCCAGGCGGGCTGGGGAATATCGAGTTCGTCGCACAGGAGCGCGAAGGAGACCTTCGACTGCACCCGCTCGAAGGCCTCTGCGCCGGCGACGGCCAGGCGCCCGGAGGCGTGCGGCAGGAACCGCCGTCCCGCGGCCAGCAGCCACGCCTGCTCATGGGTGGCCAGCAGTGCCTCGTAGCGCCCCGAGGCGAGCAGGGCATCCAACGCGCGCAGGTAGCCGAGGGGGTCGGACCCGGCGGGCGGAACCCGCCGTACCGCTCGGCACCACCTGCTGAAGGAGGCCAGCGGATGTCGGGTCGGGGACGCCGCCTCGACATCGATTCCGCGGGCGCCCAGCACGGTGACGAACTCGCGGGCCGTCAGGCTCGATCCTTCCGACAGCAGTACGCGCTCGCAGCCCATGGAGGGATGCTAGCGAACGGCGCCCCCCTCCACGGCCGGAAGGAGGCATGCGATCGTGCCGTGCCTCCGGGGCGGCGACCGGGGCGCGGGGCGTCCGTCGGCGTCAGCCGGGCAGGACCTGGAGCGAGTTCTTAAGGGAGTCCAGGAGCCGGGTCGCGGCTCAGGACTGGTCGAAGTGGAAGAGGTCGCGGAACCAGGTGTGGGTGGCGTTCCGGAGGACTGACACGCTGTGACCCTGCAGTTCGAGCAGGCCGGGGCTGGAGTCGATCGCTTCGAGGTGGTGCAGCGCGGGAGCGTCACTCCGAGGACTCGTGTGCCACGTTTGCGACGAGGTGATGGCCGTGGCGTCCACGATTACGCATCGCGAGTTGCGCAATAGCAGTGCGTCGATCCTTCGTCGTGTTCAGGCAGGAGAGACCTTCGAAGTCACCAACAACGGGGAGCCGGTGGCTCTGCTCTCTCCCATGGGCGGCGAGCGTCTTGCTCTTCTCAGGCGGCGCGGGGCCGTCACTCCGAGGGCCCGTGTGGACTTCGCCCGGTTGAGGCGCACAACCGGCATCGCATCTCGGGATGTGCTGGATGATCTGCGCGGCGAACGGTGACGATCTACTACCTGGATACGTCCGCGGCGCTCAAGCTCCTCATCGAGGAGGATGAGTCGGAGCCGTTGGCGCGATGGCTCAATCAAACCGTGTCGCACAGTCCTGACAGTGCGGGCGATATCGCTCTGTGCTCGTCCTTCCTTCTCTACACGGAGCTCCACTGCGCCGCCAGGCGCCGTCGCGAGCTGGATGAAGAGGCGGTCGCGACGCTGCTGTCGGGGGTCGAGCTCGTGGACGTCTCCAGGGAGCATCTGCTGAATGCCGCCGGAGACTCGGCGGGGCTGCGCTCCGCAGGCGCCATTCATTTGACGGTCGCCCTGGACATCCGCTCCGATGCCCTTCTCACGTACGACCGTGAGATGCGGATCGCCGCGCGCCGCCGTGGGCTGAGGGTGGTCGCGCCGGCCTGATCGCGGACCCTGCGGGGGAGCCGCGAGGTCCTCGCTCCGATTCACCGGGACCCGCCCAGCCTCATCCCCGCCCTGGCCGCCGTCGGCGCCGTTCTCGCACGCCCCGGCGCCGTCGGCCTCCTCATCATTATTCGGCGATCACTCAGCACCGCTCTCCCCGTCCTCCGGGGCCCGGCGGAAGCGGCGGTGGGCGAGGACGAAGACGAGCACGAGAACGAGGATCCCGCCCCCGACGGCGATCGGCAGGATCGGTGAGAGCCCGTACATGGCCGTGCCCGCCGTGGGTGAGACGACATAGGTCAGCCCGTTGGTCGCCCCGATCAGACCGGCGAGCCCGCCCTGCTCCTCACGGCTCATGAGCAGCGTGGGACCCGCCGTGTAGCCGGGCATGGCGATGCCGATGCCCATGCCGATCACCGTCACCGAGATGACGATGAGCACGAGTCCGCCGTCGATCGCGAGCAGTGCGAAGCCCATGGCCCCCAGGCAGGTGCCGACGCGCAGCAGGGTGGAGGGCGCCCACGTCGAGCGCGGTACGATGACGCTCTGGGCGAGCACCAGCCCGATGCCGGCCGCCAGCAGCGCCCCGCCGGTGACGAGGCCGGTCGTGTCCGCGTCCAGGGCGAGGCGGTCCTGCACGAGGAAGCCGGTGACGACCTGGATGAGCCCCAGTGCGGTGAACATGCCGAACCCCGCGACGAGGAAGGGCCAGACCCGCGGGTCGAAGGGGCTCACGTGCGCGGGCTCGGCGACCAGCTCCGTCCGGGTCTCCCGGCGCAGGGCGACCACGACCACCAGTAGGCCCGCGAGCAGGATCACCGGGACCATATCGACCGATGCCATGAGGGAGATCCCCGACAGCAGCCCTCCGACCAGAGCCCCGGCGATCGAGGCGATGCCCTGGGACGCGCCGACTCCCGCCATGCCGCGCACGCGCTCCTCCTCACTCGAGGTGACGTCGGCGACGTAGGCCTGGGCGGTCGGGAGGATCGCCGCGAGCGCCGTGCCGAAGAGCAGCCCGCGGGTGAGGACGAACAGGATGAACAGGGGCGTCCTGCTCAGGACTCCCCTCGTGCCCAGGGCCGCGACGACGGCGAAGAGCGCCATGGCCGCAGCGCAGATCGCCAGGGCGGCGACGAGGACCGGCTTGCGCCCCCACGACTGGGAGCGGCGCCCCCAGGTCTGGCTGGTGAGGACGACCATGACCGCCGCGACGCTGATGGTGAAGCCGATCTGCCACTCGTGGAGCCCGACCTCCCGGGACAGCGGCGCGATGACCGGGTTGAGCGTCGTCTGCCCCAGGTAGGTCAGGAAGACCGTCGCCAGGACGATCCCGACCTGCGAGGACGTCGCCTCACGGCCCTCCCGCTGCGAAGCACTCATGTCCTGCTCTCCTCACGATTCTCCTCCCGCGGCCGCGTTGCCGCCGGAACCAGGGCAGCCTATGTGAACGCGATTCTAATAACAAGGTGCGACATCCCGAGGTGAGGTGCGATGGACCGGATCTCCTCGCGCGGGCCGACGGCGGGGTGGGTGCGGCGGTCCGGGCGGACGCGGTCGTGCGGGCACGGCCGAGCCGGCCCGGCCGCGGGGCCGTCGAGCATGTTCAAGTCTCGGGGCATTGGCGAGACGGCGACCCCGCTCGGCCGCGGGGCCGTCAGCCGCGCGAGTCGGCGTGGAGGCTGGCCTCGAGGCCGTCCATGAGCCGTTCGAGGGTGTAGCGGTAGTAGCGGTCCTGGGCCGCTGCGATGTCCTCCTTGGAACCGGTGAACTGGGTCAGCAGGTCGCGCGTCACCAGGGAGATGCCGGTACTGTCGGCGGCGATCCGGCCGAGGTCGCGGATGAGGGTCGCGTGGTCGCGGGGGCCGTCGTCCTCGTGCAGGAGCCGGTCGTCGATGGTGGCGATCGTCATCATCGCGGTGTTGACCATCGAGGTGTACGCCAGAGCCGTGTCCCGGCCGAAGCCGGCCTGCTGCAGCGAGGCGATTCCGGCGTCCACGACCGGTGCGATGCCGGGGAAGACGGGCCCGTGCATCAGCAGCCACCGGGCCGTGCCCGGGTAGTCGGCGAGTGCGGGCCGAATGGGGTAGAGCGTCTCGCGGAACCACTGCCGCCACGGCATGACGGCGGTCGGCAGGCCCACGAGGGCCAGGACCCGTCCGACGACGTGGCGGCTCAGGAGCTCGCGGCCGCCCACGTGGTGGTAGATGACCGACGGGGCGACGCCGAGCCTCTCACCAAGATCGCGCAGCGTCCACGCCGCCAGCCCGGTGCCCCGCGAGAGCTCGACGGCGGCGTCGATCACCTTATCCGCGTCGAGCCCCGCGTGGTAACCGTCCGGCCGCCCGGCCGCGACACCTCTGCGCCTCGTCATCCTCGCTCTCCGTCCTCCTCGTCGTGGTGCACCGCGGTGCCGCTTCGAGCATCGTTCCCGCGCGGTCAGGCTACTACCGTCGTCGGCGAGCGTTCCGGGCGGGAGGCGCGCGGCTCCGTCAGAGCAGGACGAGGGCGCCGGCGATATGGCACGCGGCGGCGATCGCCGCCCCGACCGCCATGCCCGTGAGCCGGTGCGACAGGCCGATGGCCGTGTCCGCGAGCTGGGCGAGTGCCGCCACGATCAGAACGAGTGGCGTCAGGGGGCCGGGCTCGAGCCAGACGACGGCGGTGACCATTAGCCCGAGCGGGATGCTCCGCGCCGCGTACATGGACGGGTAGAAGCGGTCGTCGCGCTCCGTTCCGTCATGCGGGGCGAGCAGCCGCGGTCGTGCCACGGCTGCTCCGGCCGCAGCGGCGGAGCCCACCCCCATGATCGTGTTCAGCAGGACCAGTGGCCACGGCATCGACATCGCACCTCCATGGATCGTTCAAACCTGAATGATTCTATACTGTATCATTCAGGTCATGGGAGAAGAAGGCGGCGCTGCGATCCTGTCGGCGGCATGCTTCCGGCTGGGGGTGCTCGGAGCCCGGGTGACGAGGGCGTTCTCCGAGCGGATCGACGGAACCGGGCTGACCCACAAGCAGGTGGGTCTGCTCGCCGTCGTCGATGCCGGGCTGGCGAGCTCCCAACGAGACGTCGCCGACCAGCTGCGCGTGGCGCCGAGCCTGGTCGTCTCGCTGGTGGATCAGCTCGTCCGGCTCGGGGCCGTTCGCAGGACGCTCAGCCGAACCGACCGCAGGGCCCGGGCGATCGAGATCACCCCCGAGGGGCGCAGGCTTCTCGCCCTCGGCGTTGATGCCGCGCGGCGCCTCGACGACGAGCTCCGCGCGGGTCTGTCCCCCGCCGGGAGGTCGGCCCTGGACACGCTCCTGGCCGAGCTGACTGAGCCGCCGAGCTGACTGAGCCGGCGGAGCTGACCAAGCCGGCGGAGCTGACCGAGCGGGCCGAGCCGGCCGGCCCTCCCGATGAGGCGTGAGAACGCGGGTTCCTTCAGTGCCTCGGCGCGACGACGAGCAGCGCCCCCGGCTCGATCTCGACGGTCAGCGAGCGGGTCGTCCCGACGGTGTCGCCGTCGAGCTCGAAGGGGACCGGCCTGTCGGTCGCGATCCGCACGCGGGAGGCCGACGTCGTGGTGAAGCCCTCCTGGTCCCGGCCGGTGAGGATCTGCGCGCCCAGCCGCGCCCAGTCCACGACACGGTCGGGATTGGCGAGCATGAGGTCCACCTTCCCGTCCGACGGCGAGGCCTGGGGGAAGAGGGGCACTCCGGCCGTGATCGTGCCGACGTTGCCCAGGAGCGCCATCACCGCCTGCTGCTCGGTCGGCTCGTCGTCGTCGAGCGTGACGGTGGCCGTGAACGGGTTCGGCGCGGCGTTCTGCACCGCCGCCAGCGCGTAGGCGCCCGACCGGATGACCTTCTTGAGGTCGTCGCTCGTGTTCTCCATGATCTGCGCGTCCAGGCCGATTCCCGCCATGACGACGAAGCGCTGGGTGAGCACGCCGTCGCCGTCCGGGCCGTCGGTCTCGCAGCGCACGACGTCGATCGCCCTGGGACGACCGTGCAGGGCCAGCTGCAGGGCGGCGTCGGTGTCCAGGGGCACGCCGAGGTTGCGGGCGAGCAGGTTGCCGGTGCCCGACGGCAGGAGCGCCATGGGCGTGCCGGTGCCCCCAAGCTCGGCCGAGACCGCCCGCACCGTCCCGTCGCCGCCGGCGACCAGGACGAGGTCGACCCCGAGCCCCAGCGCGCGTCGCGTCGGCTCATGACCGGGATCGTCGATAGTGGTCTCCAGCCAGAGCGTCGGGCGCCACCCCGCGGTACGCGCCTCGGCCTCGACTCGCCGCCGCAGGAGGGACAGGTCGTCGAACTTGGTGGGGTTGAGGATGATGGCCGCGCGCTTGCCCTCGCTCTGGCGGAGCAGCTCCAGCCGCGCCCAGGCGGACAGGATCGAGTCGACCCCGCCCGCGCTGAGGGCCAGGTTCGCCACGGCGATGCCGAGCAGCAGTCCGCCCACGATGTCGGACAGATGCGCCAGGCCCATGATCCACTGGCACGCGGCGGTCAGCACGACCGCGCCGGAGCCGATGGTGGTCCACTGGGCGACCGAGGAGGTGCCGCGCCGGTGCGCGCGGGTCAGGGTGACCAGCACCCAGGCGCCCAGGGTCATGGCGGTGACGTGGCTGGCCGGGTAGGCGCTCCCGATGTGCGAGATCGAGTCCGCGAAGGCCGTGTGCGGCCGCGGCCTGTGGGTGGCCAGGGCGAGGCCCACCTGCAGGGGGATGCCCGCGGCGGCGATCGCCAGCGCCAGGGAGAGGCGGCGCATGCGGCGCCTGAAGGAGAAGATGGCGACGACGGCGATGGCGATGACAATGACGACGGGATGGGTGACCAGTGAGAGGGCCTCCGCGATCTGACCCGGATAGGAGCGCGGTCGGAGAATGGGAGGGCGTGCGTGGGCGTCGAGAATGGAGGTGCAGCCGGTCAGAGTGAGCCAGCTCCAGGCGAGGAACAGCAGGGCGAATAGCGCGGACAGCGTGGCCTCGGGCAGGTGGCGGGGGAGGGCGCGCAATGTCGCGGACATACGACGGAGCATTGCCGCGACCCCCTCACCAATAGCGCGGAACACGTGCGCTCCATGCTACAGACGCCGGTCGTCGAACGGCCCGAGCGGACGGCGCGGCGTGTGGAGGCGCGGGAGCTCCCGGGTTCTCCGGCCCGATTCTCGTCCCGACGGGTCCGGCTTACGCCGGGCCCGCGTCGGACGGCGGCGCGGACTCGTGGGCCGTCGGGGCGGTGAGTCGGGTTCTCCCGCGGTTCCGCGCGCCTGCCCGCATCTCTCCAGGGAGTCGCCCGTCGAGAGCATTGAGAATCATCTGCTCCGATGGCCTGCGCTGGAAGCATCCCTCGATCAGATCGCGCCTTCGTCCATGGGGTCGTCATCGCGCTCGCGGTCAACGACCTCGAAGGCGTCGATCGCCGGCGATCGACGGATCCTCTCGATCGCCCAGTCGGGCTCCAGGACCTCCGCGGCGAATCCGATTCCGGGGCCGATGCGGCCCTCGTTCACAGCGCATGCGCTCAGAGCGGCTACGGAGGCGATCAACCGATATGCATCGGATGTCCGTATGGCAGTCGTGCGGGATAGCGAGCCTCCTTCCTTCGTCCCCTCCATGCAGAAGATGAGAGCGTAGTACGGTTCTCTCCCGAGGAGGTCCAGTCGGGCGGCCTCGGTCATGTCGGCGACGGCGCGGTCGAGCGCCGCGCCGGAGAGGTCGCGGCCGCGCAGGCTGGAAAAGGCTGTGATAAGCCGCTCCCCGACGAAGACGTTCCAAAAATCGTGCTTCTCCAGGCGCAGACTCGATGCCAGCCTCTCGGACTCCCCGCTGAAGAACGGGTAGGCGCTCACGAGGTCGGGTACGAACGGGATCTCCATCTCCTTGATGGGGCGCAGGAGCCTGGGCACGACCCGCCCTGCGCGCCAGCCCGCGAGTGGGAGCCCGTAACTGGATCCGTGGTCGGACTCCATGCTGAGGATCATGTCGGTAGCGCTTGACGGACTGCTGCGCTCCAGCCCGCCGATGTAGGTCGTCAAGGACTCGACCCCGTCTAATCCCTGGGCCATCCATCGGGGTACCAGCCCCGACAATCCCGGCAGCATTCCCGCGGACAGAACCGCCGTGAAGGCGGTCGGTGCCTCCCGCTGCAACCGCTCGTACACCGGTTCGTCGCCCGATACATCCACGTACGACGCGTGAGCCTCGCGCGCCGCCAGGGCGAGTCGATCGAGAATCACGTAGGACGGTCCGGCGCAGTTCACGACCACGTCGACCCCGCAGCAGAAGCGCGCTGTTGACTCGGGATCGTTCAGTTCGAGGGAGACCTGCTCGGCATCCGCAAGAGGCGCGGCGATTCTCCGCAGCTCCTCCGATCGGCGACCTCCGAGGCGCAGCGGTCCCGCGCCGAGCCGGACGAGCTCCGCGACGACTAGGCGTCCGACGCTGCCCGTCGCTCCCGCAACGCCGATCACACTGGTGCTCCTGTCGCGATGGTTGCAGCGACGAGATCGGTCACGGCGCGGCACTGATCGATCAAATAGAAGTGGTCCCCCGGGAAGCTGCGGACGTTCAAGCGATGTCGTGTGTAGTGACTCCAGTCGCGAACCTCGTCCATGGTGAGCTCCTTGTCGTCATCCCCGATGAGCACGGTGATCGGTGTCGTCAGCACCGTGATCTTGCCGGGCCTGTATGTCTCGATGAGCCTGTAGTCGTTCCGAATGATCGGGAACATGAGCTTTGCGAGCTCCGGTTCCGCCAGGAGTTCTTCGTTGGCGTTGCTGAGCCGCAGTAGTTCTGAGGCGAGTCGGGAGTCGTCGAAGGTATGCACCTCTCCCGGGCGTTGGTGCATGGGCGGCTGTCGTCCTGAGACGAAGAGATGCCTCGGAGGCTCCACGGATCGCTCGTGAAGAAGTCGTGCGACTTCATACGCGATCGCACCGCCCATGCTGTGTCCGAAGAGCGCGTAGGGGCGATTGCTCTGCGCCGCGAGCTCGCGGGCGATGCGATCGGCGGCGACACTCATATCGTCGACGAAGGGCTCGGCGAACCGATTGGCCCGCCCCGGGTATTGGATGACGTGGACTTCGACCCTTGGACCCAGCAGGTTCGGCCAGGGTCGAAAGGCGTTGGCCGAACCTCCGGCATGGGGGAAGCAGATCAGGCGGCAGACAGCCGTGCTGTGCGGCTGCGCGCACTGCACCCATGGTGCGGATGTCGTCATTCGGGGAGGACCTCCTCCAGAGGGAGTACGCCCGGCTCGGACCGGCTGATCAGGGTCACAGGCTCGAGACGAGCGGAGAGATCCTGCCAGAGGTTCGAGACGCCGATGGTCCATTGGGCCTGCTGGGCGAGAACCGGCGCGCTGATCGGCGTCTCCATCTCGTCGCGGATCCGATGAAGCGCGCGAGCCACGGCCTGCGGCCATACTCGGGTGAAGAGTTCATGGAATCGCGGGGGCGAGGCATTCCCGATGGGCACCGTGCTGACCTGATCAAGACGCTCCGCCCCGTCCAGGATCAGGTGCCCCTCGTCATCGCGCGCGCTGTGCAGTCGCGGGCTCCACAGCACGGGCCCGTGGGTGTCGGCCAGTGCCAGGACCCCGGCCTCGAAGCCGACGCTGAGACGGTGAAGGAACATCGCGTGGTTGTCGGGGTCCGACGGGTCGATCTCGTTCTGCACCCGCAGGGTGACGGGAATGCCTCCGACTACTCCGTGTATGGAGGTGAACGGCGCCTCGGTCAGGGTCAGGGCTCTCACGCTCTCCGGGGGGCGCGAGGGGTCCGCGAACCGCCATGGGCGCAGGGCGCCTGCGCATCGCGCGATGAGATCGAGCAGGGAGTAGAGGACCTGGATGCCGCAGGCGGCGTCGATGAACAACGGCTGCTGCCTCTCCCGGATCGAGTCGGCGGTCGCGAGGAGCGTGCGAACGGCGTCGATCTCCGAGTACAGGGTGTTCACGCGGTAGCGCACGTCGCGAGCGCGCGCGAGCCGCAGCGCACGCGTGACCTCATCGGGCAGCAGCGGGCCCTCCTGGAGGACGTGGATTCCGCGATCGAGGAGTCGCAGTGCGATCTCCGTGCCTTCGCCGGCGCCTGTCGTCGAGGGGATGACGACGCACGCGATATCGATGTCGTCGGGCAGGTCGTCGACGCTCGTGTGACAGGTGACGCCGTACTCCGCGGCGACTCCGCGTGAGGCGGCGCTTCCTCGGGAGAGGATGCCCGCGAGGTCGACGTCGTCGTCGGCGGCGATCGCGCGCAGGTGGATGCGTCCGAATCCTGTGCCGCAGACGAGTACTCGCACTCGCCTTCGTGTGCTGTCGATCATGATGCTGGTCCTACTGCGTACTGGCTGATCAGGTCCGCGTTCGTGCGGGCCATGCAGTTGAAATGGTCGCCCGGTAGATCGTGCACATCCAGGTCCCCGATGCAGATGCGCTCCCAGAAGGCGCCGACATCCGCACGGGTCCCCGGCAGCAAGGTGGACGATCCGGAATTGCGAAGAAGGGTGGTGGAGCCCGTGTAGGCCTCCGGGTCATGCCGTGCGACGGCGAGCATGCTCTGCTGGAAGACGTCGAAGAGTCGGATGAACTCGTCGAGCGCGTAGGCGCCCGAGTTGTAGACGCTCGAGGCGCTCCCCGCGCGATGGATAGCCGGAAGTCGCTCGTCCCGGTCACGCTGCGCGAAGGCGCGGAACGCGGAGCCGATGCTGTCGTGGTCCCCGCGCAGATCGGTGAGGCATCCGGCGGGCAGCCGCCCGGGCGTCTCGATCAGGATGTCGTGGACGGCGCGTCCGATCGCCTCCGTGTCGTCGGGCAGTCCGAGGGCATCCAGATCGGCGCCCATCGACTGCGCGAACAAGTATTCGATCATGAGCTCGTCCTCGACCTCCGGCGGTTGATAGGAGCTGATCACCGTGAGGTGCTCGACGCTCGCCCCCGTCTCGATGAGCGCACGTGATAGTTCAGCCGCGAGGAAGCCGCCGAGGCAGTATCCCGTGACGGCGAACGAGCCCCCGTAGTTCCTCAGCTCCCGCGCGTAGTCGCTCGCCAGCCGAGTGATCACCGCTTCCGGTGGCAGAGACAGGTAGCGATCGAGATCAGTCATCTCGAGGCCCAGCAGCCGCTGGTGCGATCCGCTTCGGAGCCTTGGGATGAGGGCCTGATACGGCTGGAGGGTCCCCGTCCCCGCGTGGACGAGTACGTGAATGGGGCTGTTTCCCTCGGACGATGAGCCCAGCTCGACGACTGAGGACGAGTCCGTGTCATCGTTGGCTCGCCCGGTGGCGGAGGCGCGCAGGTGGTGGGCCAGACCGCGCACTGTGGGATCCTGCAGCATGCGCCGGAGGAGAACTGCCCACTCCGATCCGGCGGCCTCGGGCAGTTTCTCGCGAAGCCGCCCGACCATTCGCGACAGGAGCAGCGAGTCGCCGCCGAGGGAGTAGAAGTCCTGATCCCGACCGATGTCCGTCACCTTGAGAAGGTCCTCCCAGACCGATGCGATGCGGGCCTCCAGCTCGTCGGTGATGGCCTCCCCGCTGCCGCCGGGGGCGCGTTCCGGGTCGTCGTGCGCGATCCATTCCCCGAGCGCGGATCGGTCGAGCTTCCCGTTCGTCGTGCGTGGCAGTGCATCGACGAGCTGAATCGTGTGGGGCACCATGTGGCTCGGGACGAGGGCCGATACATGATCGCGCACGTCATCCGCGGTCGCGAACGCTCGATTCGTCTTGAACCGGGCGACGAATACCGTCTGACCACCCTTGTCGAGAGCACTTCCCGCGTGCGGGGCATAGTCGATGATGTCGGCCCCGGCGGCGTTCAGGAGATCGATCCACTGATCCCGTGTGAAGAAGGACTGCCCGGTCGCGGCCCGTTCGTCGACGAAGTCCTCGTCGGTGAACTCGAATTCCATCGAGATCAACTGGGCGTAGTTGTGGCGCCGTGTGGGCTCGATGAAGACCAGCCACCCACCCGGGGCCAGGAGGTCGCGGAGTCGAGTGAGAACCGTCGATGCGTCTCGTGAATTATGCAGAACATTCGCGCACAGCACGACATCGGCGGAGTTGGGGGAGTATCCTTGGGCGCGCAGATCGGCATTGATGTCGAGAATGCCGTAGCGCATCCACGGATGTCGTCCGAATGCTGTCCGGGCTCGACTGATGAAGAAGTCGGAGACATCGGTGAAGAGGTAGTCGGGGGACAGGTCCGCGAGTGCGTCCACAACGGCCGTGGTGGTTCCCGCGATCCCCGCGCCCACCTCGATGATGCGCAGCGGCTGCCCGGGGCGGCTCTCCGCGCGCAGTCTCGCGATCTGCCGAAGCGCGGCGGCGGTGACCTCATTGACGGTGCGACCGACCTGGTTCTCGCGATAGACCGCGTGCGCGGCCCCGAACTCGCCCTCGGGGAACAGGATGTCTCGCACGTCGAGCTCGCCGCGCAGCAGGTCGCCCAGGCGCGAGGTGCAGGTGTGCATGAAGTCCAAGAGCTCTGAGCCGTAGTCCGTCTCCCGGTCGAGCGCTCGGACGCGCGCCCAGGCGGCCTCCGGATCGGTCGCATCGAGAGTGCAGAAGTACCGCTTCGTCTTCGGGTCCTGTCGAAGCGCGCCGCCGGCCTCCAGGGCGTCCAGCCAGCGTCGCAGCAGCCTCCGGTGCCGGTGGCTGACACGCGTCGTCTGCGCGATCTGCTCTTCTGTGTGGCCGTCCCCGGCATGGACGAACAGCCCGGCGTCCCGCATCTGGCGGACCATGGCCTCGATCGCGACTCGGTCGACGGCCTCCATGAGGGCTGCGAAGGTGTCGCGGTCCACGCGCGATTCCGCTGTCGCGCAGACGGACGCGATGTGCGAGAGCACAGCGGGCGCATCGCCGTCGGCGAGCGCTCGGGTGGACAGCTCCGCGAAACCGATCAGGAGCCGGTGAGGCGCCGCGGTGTCGACGAGGGCCGCGGAATCGGCGACGGCCGGATGGCTGCGCAGAGCCGCCTCCACCTCGCCCAGCTCGACGCGATGCCCTCTGATCTTGACCTGGTTGTCCTCTCGGCCGAGGAACTCGATCGTTCCATCCGGCCGGTACCGGGCGACGTCTCCCGTCCGATACAGGCGCTCCCGGTCCGGCGCACGATGGATGAACCTCTCGTCCGTCTTGCGCGGGTCTCCGATGTATCCGCTCGCGAGGCCGGCGCCGCCGATGAAGAGCTCACCGGGGACCCAGTCCGGGCGGTCCTGGAGGCCGCCGTCGAGGATTCGGAGGTACTGATTCGTCAATGGCGTGCCGTACGGGATGGATGGCCACTGCGGATCCACCTTCTGGATGGGGTGGTAGATGGACCAGATGGAGGCTTCTGTCGCTCCGCCGAGGCTCACGACCCGGGCGTTGGGATGGCTCCGCCGTATGCGGTCGGGCAGATCGAGCGGAATCCAGTCGCCGGAGAGGAGGACGAGGCGCAAGGAGAACGGACCCGCGCCCCCGGTATTCTCCTGAGAATCCAGATAGTCCTGCATCATCTGCATCTGCGATGGGACGGTGTTCCAGAGCGTCACCCGGTGGGCGCGCATCAGATCCGCCCAGTGGGAGGGGTCGTTCCGACGCTCCGGATCTGGCAGCACGACGACGCCGCCCGATGACAGGATGCCGAAGAGGTCGTAGACCGACAGGTCGAAGCTGAGATTGACGACGCTGAGCACACGGTCCTCCTCGCTCACGCCGAACCGCGAGCTCACGTCGTCCACGGTGTTGGCGGCCGCCCGGTGACTGATCTCGACGCCTTTCGGCTCGCCGGTGGAGCCCGAGGTGTAGATGACGTATGCGGGATCGTCGGGGCCGACGGAGGTTTCCGGGAGATCATCCGGTTCGGTGCCCGCGAGCAGGTCGACGCTGATCGCGCGGATGGCGGCCGGCAGTTCGCGACCGCTGGAGCTCCAGGACTGGACCAGGGCGAACCGGATGCCGGCGTCGGCGAGAATCCGATCGCGCCGGGCACGGGGCTGATCGATGTCCATGGGAACGTACACCGCGCCCAGCAGCGCCGCGCCCAGCACACCGGAGATCTGCTCGGCCCCCTTGACCATGCAGACGGCCACGCGATCACCGGGGCGGCACCCCGCCGCGCGGAGGGCGCGCGCGACGCTCCGCGCCTCGGCCAGCATCCTGCCGTACGTGCGAGTGCCGTGCGCGTCGATGATCGCCAGCCGCTCGGGATCGCTCGTGGCGCGTGCGACGACGGGCTCGTGGAGCAGGTGCTCGGGCGGGGGTGCACCGGTGTCGTTGACCGCCGCCCTCCGGCGCTGCTGGGATGCGGGGAGCCGAACGGGGTGGGACTCGCCCCATGTCTCATCGCTGTGAGCGAGGCGCTGGACGAGGTCGGCGAAAGCCCCGAAGGCGGCCTCGGCCATCCCGTTCGGCAGCACCCCCTGGCGGATGTCCCAGGTGAGAAGGCCCTCGTCCCCATTGGCCATGATCTGACAATCGATCCACACCTGGGGAGTCTGCGTCACGCCGTCGCGGAAGGCGCCCATAGCCGAGTCGGAGCCCGGGGCGGAGCCGAGCGTGCTTGTGAAGACGACGGGGAACAGGGGCGGGCTGCCGTGCCTGCGGCCCAGTTCCGCGATCACGTCGAGGCCGGTGAAGAGACGGTGATCGAGATCGTCGTAAAGGCGCTCGGCGAGGGAGGAGGCGCGCTCGGCGAATGTCCGCCCCGCGGCGTCGAGGTCGACTCCGAGGAGCGAGATGGACGTGAAGTCGCCGATCACCTCGTCGATGCGGTCGTGGAGAGGGAGGCGGTTGAAGACCGGCAGGTTCACGGTGAAGCGCCGATGGCGGCTCCACCGCCCGATGGTCTCGGCGAAGGCGGTGAGGGCGCACGACGACGTCGTGATCCCGTGCTGCTCGGCCCGGCGTTTCAGGGCGCTCCAGGTCGGGGGAGTCAGTCGCCGGCTCAGGCGGTGGAAGCGTCCAGGGGCATCGGTCTCGGCGTCCCGGGGCGGTGCGGGAAGCTCCGGCGCCGGCGGCAGCGCGTCAAGACGGTCCATCCAGTAGGCGCGGTCGCGCTGGAATCGAGGGCCGGTCCGCAATGTGCGCTCGGCGATGACATAGTCCCGGAACGTCACCGAGGGCGGCTCTCCCGCCTCGCCGCGTGCCGCGGCGTCGAGCTCGCGCAGCAGCATCTGGACGCTCGCCGCGTCCACGGCGATCAGCTCGATCATGAGATGCACGATCGTGACCCGCGCGGACGTCGTCGCCCTCACATCGAACAGCGGCCATCTCGAGGAGTCCCGGGGGGCGGCGAGCATGTCCGCCCGGATCTCCTCCGCACGAGCATCGAGGGCATCGTCCCCGGCGTCTCCCAGATCGCATATGGGAATGCGATAGGTCTCGATATCGCGCAGCACCTTCTGGTGCCCGTCGTCGTCGATCACGACTCGCAGCATGTCGTGCCTGGTCACGAGTGCGTTCCAGGCGCGATCGATGTCGGCCGACATCCCCGGGGGATAGGCGATCTCCATGTATGCGGCGCAGGCGACGCCGCCGTAGTCGAACGCCTGGTGACGACCGAGCTGATAGGCCGCCTGCATCTGTGTGAGCGGGAATGGCTCGTACCGGTTCGCGGGGTCGGGGTCGATTCGGACGGTATCCGCCTCCAGATAGGTCAGCAGCTCCTGCTTCCGAGCGCGCAGCGCCTCCTTGCGGTCATCGGTGAGAGCGCCGCGGGGGGCCCGGTAGTGAAGCTTGCCGCCGTCGTTCCACAGCTTGATACCAAGTTTTTCGAATTCTTGTACGAAATCGCTGATGGTCATATTGTTCCCGTTGAAGTGGATACGTTCGTGGAAAGTTCGCGGTCGATGGCCGCGGCGAGGTGGGCGACGGTCGGTGATCCGAAGAACTGCCGCAGCGACAGGTCGACTCCGAAGCGGTTGACGGCCGCCTGCACGAGGCGGGTGCCCGCCAGGGAGTCGCCGCCGAGGGCGAAGAAGTTCTCCAGCCGGTCCGACGGCGATCGCCCGATGGTCTCGCGCCACATATCGGCTATCTCCCGTTCCAGCTCCGTGCGCGGTGCGCCGGCGTCCTCGTCGGCTCCGGGACGCGGACGAGAGTCCGAGGACGACTCCGATGCCGAGCTGGTCATCGGGTCGGCATCCGGTTTCTGAGCGCCCGGCGACGCGCTTCGGGCGCTCCCGGCCGGCGTCCAGGGGGTGTTGAGGGCCCAATCGACGTCGGCGAGCCGTTGCACCGATGTCACGTAGGAGTCGAACATGTCGTCGATCAGGCCGGAGGGGAACAGGTCCTCCACGAAGTCCCACGTCAGGAGCACGCCGTCGTGGAGTTCGACGGCCTGATGATCCAGCCAGACCTGCGGGGTCTGGGACCACGCATGATCGGGCCAGCGGATTCTCCGGTCGAGCGCGTCGTCGATACCCAGCATGCTGGTGAACACCACGGGAACGGCTTCGGCGAGACGCCCGCCGCGTTGAGCCGCCTCTCGCAGCACCCGCACCCCGGACATCTCCCGGTGGTCCATGTCTCGCCACACCTGTTTCTGCAAGCGCTGCATTCGCGCGAGCCAGGTGTCGTCCTCCCGCAGTTCGTGGGCGACCAGGATCAGTGAGGTGAAGTCGCCGACGACTCTGTCGATGTCCGGGTGCACTGGCGGACGGTCGAAGAGCGTCAGATTGACGGTGAGCGCCGTCTGCCGGGACTGCGCCGCGAGCGTCTCGATGTAGCATCCCAGCAGGACGACCGACGGAGTAAGACCCTGGCGCCGGGCCCTCTCGCGGATCGTCCGCCAGCCGGGGGCGTCGAGTCGGAACTGGCGTCTGCGGAACCTGGGAGCCGTCACCTCGGACGGCTCGGCACCGAGCGGTAGGCGTGGTCCGGGCGGCAGGGACTCGATCCGGTCCCTCCAGTACCGCTCGGCGGCCGCCAGGCGCTCGGGATCCGCCTCGCTCTGCGTGATGTAGTCGCGGAAGGAAAGGGAGAGCGGCTCGAGTTCCGCACTCGGATCCTTGACAAGACGCTCCCATTCCGTGAACAGCGTGAGCATGCTGGCGCCGTCGATGATCATGGTGTCGAAGACCACGGCGAGCCACGAGCGACCGTGCCTGGTCAACAGGCGGATGTCGAAGAGCGGCCAGCGCGTGCAGTCGGATGTCGAATGACGCATCTGCTCGCGGACGCGCTCCAGCTCCTCATCGCCCCGATCGCCGGGACTCACCTCGATGACGGGGATATCGACGTGCGGAACCGTGGGAAGAATGCGCTGCTGTCCTTCGGGCGTCACGATCGTGCGGAGCATCTCGTGCCGTTCGATGAGCCGATTCCACGCATCCTCGAGACGTCCGGCATCGGCGGGGTCCACTTCTCGTTCCGTGCCGAAGAGCGCGGGGATCCCGCCGAGGACGAAGTCCCCGCGACGTCCGATCCAGTAGGCCTCCTGCACGTCGGTCAGGGGGAAGGGCTCGAAGCGCTGCTCCGGGCGGGCGACGATCCGCGTTCTGTGAACCGCCCCGTGCGGAGTCACGGTGGAGGCGAATTCCGCGAGTGTGGGTCCGGATAGGAGCGTGGCCAGTTTCGCCCCGGCGATACCTTGCGCCCGTAGTCGGGCGATCAGGCGGGTGGCGAGGAGGCTGTCGCCGCCCAGAGCGAAGAACCCGTCGTGTCGACCGATGACGTCGACACCGAGGAGTTCGCTCCACAGACCGGCGAGGATCTCCTCGATCTCGCCCCGCGGCGGAGCGTACGTCGGCTCACCGGCCGGTTCTCCGCGGGACGGGACGACCGGATCCGCCCTCCCGGTGCCGGTGTCTCGTGGAGCTCCGATGGAGATCGTGCTCGATCCCCATGGCCTCGCCGCCAGTCGGGCGATGTCCTCCTGGTACTCGGCGAACATCGTGTCCACGAGCCCATCCGGGAAGAGCTCATCGACGCTGTCCCAGCTCAGCAGCACGCCGCCGGCGTGCTCGACCGCCTGATGGTCGAGCCAGACCTGCGGGGTCTGCGTTCTCGTGCAGTCGGGCCATGGCTGGGAGGTCAGCAGATCCGCGCCGATACCGATCATGCTGGTGAACACCACCGGCATCGAGCCCACCGGGACCGCCTGCTCGCGCGCCAGGTCGCGCAGGACGGCCACTCCTGATACCTCACGGTGGTCGAGATCCCGCCATAGTTGTTCCTGCGTCCGCCGCGCCCGGTCCAACCAGCTGTCGCCGGGCTTGGGCTGGTAGGCGGCGAGCAGTAGAGAGGTGAAGTCGCCCACCGTCCTGGCGATGTCGGGGTGGACGGGTCGCCGGTCGAAGAGTGTCAGGTTGACGGTCAGATCGCGTTGACCGCTCCACCTGCTCAGCACGTCGCCGTAGCACGTCAAGAGGACAACGGCGGGGGTCAGGCCGTACCGGCTCGCCCGTCGCGTGATCGTCGCCCATGTTTCGGCATCCACGACGGTCTCGCGGCGGGAGAAGCGTGGGCGGCCCACGTCGGCGGGATCGATCCGAAGCGGCAGGCGGGGCGCGGGAGGCAGTGACGGCAGCCTGTCGCGCCAGTAGTCCCGTGCCCTGGCGAGTCGTTGCGAGGACGCCCCGGCCTGGAGCACGTAGTCGCGGAACGCGATGCTCACGGGCGGCAGCTCCACGCGGGGATCGGCGTAGAGGCAACGCCATTCGTCGAACAGCGTGAGGATGCTCAACCCGTCGACGATCAGGTTGTCGAACGCCGCGCACAGTCGGGCGCGGCCTCCTCCGTGGATCATGCGAATGTCGAATAAGGGCCATGTCGCGGGATCGGGCGTGCCGAGCGAGGCGCGCTCGCGCTGCTCGGCGAGGCGCTCGTCGAAGGAGCCCTCGGCGTCGATGACCGTGAATTCGTAGCGCGGGGTCTCGGCGATGATCCGTTGGCGGCCATCGGCGTCGACTACGGCGCGCAGCATCTCGTGGCGCTGGATGAGGAGATTCCACGCTTCCTCGAGCCGCTGCACGTCGATGCCGTCATCGCCGTCGGTGCTGTTGATACCGGGGTACTCGTACTCGATGTAGAACTGCGCGGGAACACCTCCAAGAGGCAGTTCCGGGTCTCGGCCGACCCAGTACGCCTGCTGAACGTCCGTGAGGGGGAAGGGCTCGTACCGGTTGTCGGGATCCGCCGCGATCATCGGCGCACTGTCGGCGGTCCCCTCCGACAGAGTCGCGGCGAATTCGGCCAGGGCGGGGTGGAGGAACAGGTTCGCCAGCTCCGCTCCGGCGACGCCCTCGGCTCTGAGCAGGCCGACGAGGCGAGTCGCGAGGAGACTGTCTCCGCCGAGTGCGAAGAAGTCGTCATCGCGGCCTACGGCGCTCACGCCCAGGAGATCCGCCCATGCCCGCGCCACCTTCTCCTCCAGCGGACCGGTCGGCCGCGTCGAGGCGCTGCTGGGTCGTCTCGCGGAGGCGCGCCCGGACTCCGGGCTCGTCGTGGCGAGCTCGGTCAGAGCAGCACGGTCGACCTTCCCGTTCGAGGTCAGCGGGAGGGTTTCGACCGCCACGATCTGGCGCGGTACCGCATAGGCGGGCAGACGTTCGGCGAGGAAGGAGGCCAGGGCCTGCGTGTCGTGGACGCCCTGGACGAACGCTACGAGCCAGCGCCGTTGGCGATCACCGGGCGCGACGCAGACTCCTCGTTCAACATCCGGATGAGCGGCGAGGGCGGCGTCGATTTCGCCCAGTTCGATTCGGTGTCCGCGAACTTTCACCTGCGTATCGGCCCGCCCCGAGAACTCCAGCGTGCCGTCCGGCCAGTATCGTCCGAGGTCGCCTGTCCGGTACCAGCGCTCGCCGTCGCGCTCGACGAACTTCTCGGCGGTGCGCGCCGGGTCGCCGCGATATCCTTGGGCGACGCCTGTTCCGCCGATCCAGATCTCGCCCTTGATCCAGTCGGGACTATCGCGGCCGTCGCGATCCATCACGCGGAAGTGCTGATTGCGAAGAGGGTATCCGTAGGGAATGGAGCTCCATCCGTCTGGAACGCGGGTGACGTCGAGCGCGTTGGACCAGATCGACGCCTCGGTGGCGCCGCCGAGAGCCACGAAGCGGCATCCGGGCGCCAGCTCGCGCACCCGCGCGGGCAGGTCGAGAGGCACCCAGTCGCCTGACACCATCGCCAGCCGCAATGACTCCGGTAGCCCATGAGCCGTCTCCGCGACCGTCACGAGCATCTCGAGCAGCGTGGGAACCGTGTTCCATATCGAGACGCGGTGCTCATGAGCCAGTGCGAGCCAGCGTTGCGCATCGCGACGCTCGTCCTCGGCGATCAGGACCAGGGCGCCGCCGGCGCCGAGAACGCCGAAGATGTCGTAGACCGACAGATCGAACTCGGCGGCCGAGACGGCCAGGACGCGGTCCTCGGGACCGACGTGGAAGCGTGTGTTGATGTCGTCGAGGGTATTCGACGCGCTCCGGTGACTGATCTCCACGCCCTTCGGATCCCCCGTGGTTCCGGAGGTGAAGATCACGTAGGCGACCTGGGACGTGTCCACGGGGATTGGCCCGGCCGCCGCCTCGTGCGCAGCGGCCGGGGTGAGGTCGTCGATGACGACCGCCGCCCGCCCCTCGGTGACCAGCGTCGTCTTGCGATGGGCCGGGAGGTCCGTGCCGATGGGAAGATAGGTGGCGCCAGCGGCCAGCACTCCCAGGAGCGCGATGATCTGCGCGGGCTCCTTGGGCAGGTCGACGGCCACGGTGTCGCCGGGTTCCACACCGCGGTCGATCAGCCACGCCGTCACCTGGAGCGCGCGGTCGGCGACGTCACGGTAGGAGAGCTCCGTGCCGCTGGCGATCAGAGCGGGGCTCTCCGGGGACGTCTCCGCCCGCTTGAAGAACCCGCCGTGGAGGAGGCCGCCGCCGGACGTGCTCTCGGGCACGGGTCCCTCGGTGGAGTTGACCCGCGCACGTATCGCGTGCTGCCTCTCGGGTATGGATGAGGTCACGCACTGCTGCCACTGCCCACCGGCCAGGCGTCGCACGAGCTCGACGTAGGCGTCGAACATGGATTCGCTCATGCCCTCCGGGAACAGCTCGTCGACGGAGTCCCAGTCGATCTCGAGTCCCCGGCTCGTGTGCGAGACCTTCAGATCGAGCCAGACCTGCGGGGTCTGCGTGAGACCGCGCACGGGTTGTGGGAAGTCGGACGAGAACTCCAGCGACGCGTCCTCGCCGAGGCCGAGGACGCTCGTGAAGACGACGGGCATGGACTCGACGGTCGTCCCGTGCTGGCGGGCGAGCTCCCGGAGCACTCGGACGCCGGAGACGCGGCGATGATCCATGTCCCGCCACATCCGGTGCTGGATTCTCCGTGCGGAGTCGGCGAAGGCCGTGCGATCCCCGGTCCGGCACTCGACCAGGAAGAGGGAGGAGAAGTCTCCGACGATATTGTTGATATCGGGATGGCTCTCATCCCTGTCGAAGAGTGTGAGGTTGATGGTCGCCGCGTCCTGTCCGCTCCACTGCGCGAGAACGTGCGCGTAGGCGGTGAGAAGCGCTGCGGTGGGGGTCAGGCCCTGCGCTCTCGCGCGGTCGTTGAAGCTCTCCCATTCCCGGGGAGGAACGACGCCGTGATAGCGATGGAATCGGGGAGCCGTCACGGTCGCGGGATCGGTGACGAGGGGGAGAGCGGGCGCCGGCGGCATGTCCCGAACGCGCTCCCGCCAGTACGCCAGCGCCGCCCGCTGCTGCTCGGCATCGGCGGGCGTCTGGGTGATGCAGTCGCGGAAGGTCACCCGCAGTGGGGGCAGCTGCGCGCGCGGGTCCCGGTAGAGGGCGTCCCATTCGGTGAGGAGAACCATGATGCTGCGCCCGTCGAACGCGATGCTGTCGAGGACGACGCCGATGCGGTATGCGCTCCGCTCCGCTGAGGCGGGCCGACGCACGGCGCGGATCTCGAACAGCGGCCATGACGTCGCGTCGAGCCGGCCGTGGGCGAGGTCCTTCCGCATGTCCGTGACCGCGTTGTCGAACGCCCGGCCCCCGGCCGTCTCGATGAGGCTGATGCGGTAGTCGGGCACGTCCGCAAGGACCCTCTGCATGCCGTCATCAGTGATGACCGCGCGCAGCATGTCATGGCGCCTCACCAGGTGATTCCACGCATCGGTGAGCCGCGGAAGATCGATGTCGGTGCCGTCGAGCTCGAGGTAGAGGCTCGGCCCGATGCCGCCGAGGGGGAGTTTGGGATCTCGGCCGATCCAGTAGGCGCGTTGCACGTCGGTGAGCGGGAACGGGTCGAATCTCCTGTCGGGATGCGCGGTGACGGTGGCCTGCACGGCTGCCGGCGTCGTCCTGAGGCTGAGGGTGCTGGCGAAGTCGGCCAGCTCGGGCGTGGTGAAGAGAGTCGATAGCGCCGCTCCTGCGACGTTCGATTCGCGTAGGCGCTTCATGAGGCGAGTGGCGAGCAGGCTGTCGCCGCCGAGGGAGAAGAATCCGTCGTGTCGTCCGATGTCCCTCACTCCCAGCAGATCGCGCCAGAGGCCCGCGAGCATCTCCTCGATGGCCCCGACCGGGGGCTCGTGGGCCCGCGGCGACTCGGAGGCCCGAGCGAGCTCGGCCAGAACGGCCTTCCTGTCGATCTTGCCGTTCGCAGTGATAGGAAAGGCCTCCATCGACAGGATGTGCTCGGGCACCATGTATCCCGGGAGGCACTCCTTCAACCAGTCGTGCAGCTCGTCGGCCGCCGTGGGCGCGTCGAGGGTGACGGCGGCCCCCAGCTGCCGGGAGGCGGCGTTGATCACGGTCGCCACCGCGCGATGCACATGGGGGTGGGCGGTGAGCTGGGCCTCGATCTCGCCCAGTTCGATCCTGTGACCCCGTATCTTGACCTGGCTGTCGGACCTGCCCAGGAACTCAAGGGTTCCGTCGGGCCAGTACCGTGCGAGATCGCCGCTCCGGTACCAGCGGTCGCCGTCGTGCTCGACGAATCGCTCCGCTGTTCGCGCGGCATCGCGGTCGTATCCCAGAGCGACACCGGGGCCCGCCACCCAGAGCTCGCCGGGGACCCAGTCCGGGCAGTCGCGCCCCCGCTGGTCCACGACTCGGCACTTCATATTGGTCAGCGGGGTCCCGTACGGAACCGCGCGCCAGTCGGGATCCACCTGGTCCACCTCGAAGACCGTGGAATGGATGGCGGCCTCGGTCATCCCTCCCAGTGCTGCGAATCGGCATCCTGGAACGAGGGCCCGCAGCCTGTCCGGAAGATCGATCGTGACCCAGTCCCCGCCGAGCATCACCAGGCGCAGAGACGAGTCGGGGAGGCTATCCGTTCCCGCGGTCAGCAGCATGTCCAGCAGAGCGGGCACGCAGCTGACGACAGTGACCCCGTAGGTGCTGATGAGACGGGCCCAGGCCGCCGCGTCTCGTCTTTGAGGCTCCTGCAGGGCGACGATGCTCCCACCGAACGCGAGGAACGCGAACATATCGTACACGGACAGATCGAAGTCCAGCGCCGACAGCGCGATGGTCCGGTCCGAGCCGTTCACGTCGAAGACCCGGCGGACGGCGTCAATGGTGTTCGCAGCAGCACGATGGGGCACCCGCACCCCCTTGGGGACCCCCGTCGAGCCGGAGGTGAACAGGACGTACATCTCCGATTCGCGATCGGTCTCGCGGATGTGCGGCACCGGGGTCCTATCCAGGGCCGCGGTGATCGGCAGCGCGGTCATCGAGGGGGGCCAGGAGTCGCCGATGAGATCACCGTCGGTGATGACTATCCGGACCGAGGCCGATTCGAGGACACGCGCGCGTCGGCGCATCGGCACATCGACTCCGGAGGGCACGTACGCGGCTCCGGCTGCCAGCACTCCGAGCACGGCGACGATCTGATCGGGGCCCTTCGGAAGGGTGATGCCGACACGATCGCCCGGGCCGATGCCCTGCGACGCCAGGAGGGAGGCTACTCGCCTCGCCCTCGTCGACAGCTCTCCGTATGTCCATGACCCCCGGGCCCCCTCGCAGTCCCAGACGACGGCCTCCAGGTCGGGACTCGCCTCGGCCATCCTGAAGAATCGCTCGTGCAGGAGCTCCGGGTGGGAGTCGCCCTCGGTCGCGTTCGCACGCTCGCGCACGAGCCGCTGCGCCGTCGGCAGCGGGATCGAGACCGGGACGTCCCACGCGCTGTCGTCCTCCAGAAGTCTCGCGATGAGATCGGTGTAGGCATCGAACATCGCATCGAGCAGATCGGGAGGGAATACGGAGTCCCGCGCATCCCAGTTGACGAGGATGCCGCCGTCGAGCTCGGTGACCTGCGCGTCGAGCCATACCTGCGGTCCCTGCGAGATGATCCACGAGGGCCTTCCGAAGCTCTTCTGGACCTCGGGCGCGAAGAGCTCGCCGAGTTCCAGGGCGCTGGTGAAGACCACGGGCGCCAGGACGGCCTCGCCCCCGGCCGCCCGCGTGAGATCGCGCAGCACCTCGACACCGGTGTACTCCGTGTGCCCCAGGGCCTCCCGCAGACGCGACTGCTGCTCCGCGGCGCGCTCGGCGAACGGCAGCGCGCCGGACATGTCCGCGTCCAGGAGAACCGAGCTGGAGAAGTCTCCGACGACTGCGTCCACGTCCTCGTGGAGCGGCTCGCGGTCGAAGGCCGGGATGTTCAGCAGGAACCTGTCCGAGGCGCTCCAGCGGGCGATGACCTCTGCGAAGGCGGTGGCGAGGACCGACGCCGAGGTGAGCCCGTGGCGATGAGAGCGGCGGGACAGCACGCTCTTCTGCTGCGGAGAGAGCCACCGGTGCCGTCGGGTGACCGTCGGGCCCTCACCCCCTGGGGCCTCTTGAACGACGGGGAGGGCGGGGGCTCTCGGGAGGTCTTCCGCCTGCGCCCGCCACCATGCGGCCGAGGCCTCGCGCGCGTCCTTCCTCACGCGGTCCCGCTCCGCGAGGTATCGACGATAGGAGTAGTGCAGGTCGGGGAGCTCGGACGTCTCGCGGCCGTACGCGCTGGCCAGATCGGCCAGAAGCGTTCGCAGGCTCATGGCGTCGGCGGCCATCATGTCCAGGCTGACGTGCATGCGACTCGCGTTGCCGTCGAGCAGGCTCAGCTGAACGTCGAATACATGGCCCGAGGCCACATCCATGGACTGATGGGAGAGCCCCCTGCGGATCTCCATGAGTCGTTCCTGCGCCTCGGCCTCCCCGAGCCCCCTGAGATCATGCACGCGGAGCCCGTCCCATGCCGGCTCCGGATCGATGCGCTGCTGTCCGCCCTCCGTGATGCGTACTCGCAGCATGTCGTGCCTGCGGAACAGCGCGCGCACCGCCCGCTCCAGTCGGTCCGGGACGACGGCCGGAACTGAGTCGTCATCCGCGTCGAACTCGTTGTAGAAGTGCGCCGAGACCCCGCTGAGCTCCTGGCCCTCGACTCTGCCGACCCAGAAGGCATGCTGCATCACGGCCAGATCGAACGGATCGCCCGAGTCCGGTGCGACGGCAGGTGTGTTCGCGTCGGCGGTTGCCGCCCCCCGGACGTCGCGCACGAGCTCCCACCACTGGTCGACCGTCTGCCGATTGGACAGGTCGGCGAACCGGATCGGCAGGCCCTGCTTACGCAGCCACCCGGCCAGGCGCATGAGGCGAATCGAGTCCAGTCCCAGTGCGATGAGATCGGCGTCGCCGGTCACCTGCTCGATCGGTACGCCAGCCGCGCGGCTCACCGCGTGGCGCAGGTCGTTCAACTCCAGTCCTACGCGCCCCTGGACGTCACCCACTCGTAACTCCTATCCTCTGTCCAACTCCATCGGAACGGTGTTATGTTAGGTTAACCTCGCCATTCAGGCCGTGTCGAGCGGGTGTCAGGTCACCGTCGTGTCACGATCGCAACGGTTCGTATGCGGATGCCTCCGGTCCGTGGCGCGGGGCGCGCCGGTCGTTACCGGCTGCTATCGGCCGCTCGCGGGTATTCGCTCATCGCGATTGCGAGCGTGACCGGCTGCTGCTCGCCGTACTTATCGAGACTTATCAAGATTTGTCGAGGAGAAAAAGAGGTGGATGACGTGTTCGAGGGGTTCGTGCCGTGGCCGGAAGACTTCGCGCAGCGATATCGAGACGCCGGGTACTGGCGGGGTGAGACCTTCGACGAGTACCTTCGACGTCTGACATCGGAGGCGGGCGCTCGCATGGCGGTGATCGATTCCCGGTATCAGCTGTCGTACTCGGACCTGGAGAGCCGAGTCGGTCGAATGGCGTTCGGCTTCGTCGAGGCCGGGCTGCGTCGTGGGCAGGCCGTTGTTCTGCAATTACCGAACCGGGTTGAGTTCGTGATCGCATTCTTCGCCCTGCAGAGACTGGGCGTAGTTCCGATCCTCGCGCTCCCATCGCACCGAAGTAATGAGATCCTGCATTTCTGCCGCATTGCGCGAGCGGCCGCATACGTGGTCGGCCGGGACGGAGACGGGGACCAGCGGGCGGTGGTCGATGAGATTCGACGGGAGCTGCCGACGTTGCCCGTGCTGCGCGTCGAGGAGCTCGAGTCGCGCCGCACGACGGTCTTGGAAGCCCCGCTCGAGTGCTCGACGCCAAGGCCGTCGGATGTCGCCGTGCTGCTCGTGTCCGGCGGCACGACGGGCTTGCCGAAGCTGATCCCGCGGACTCACGACGACTACCTGTACAACGCGCGCGCCGCTGCCGAGTTCATCTCCCTGTCCGAGGAGGACGTGTATCTTGCCGCCCTGCCCGCTGCCCATAACTTCACCCTCGCGTGCCCGGGAATCATCGGAACCCTTGGCGCGCACGGCACCGTTGTCCTCTCCGGGAGCGCAGCGCCGGACGAGGCCTTCGAATTGATTGAGCGTCACGGCGTAACGGTGACCGCGCTCGTGCCCCCTGCGGCGCGGATCTGGGCAGAGGCGACCGAGTGGCTGGACGAGAGCCTTGCGACCCTGCGGCTCATGCAGGTCGGCGGTGCGCGCCTTCTGCCGGAGCATGCGCAGCAGGTGCGGAATGCCTTCGGGCCCATTCTGCAGCAGGTGTTCGGCATGGCTGAGGGCCTGTTGAACATGACCGAGATCGATGCCCCTGACGACATCGTCGACAGTACTCAGGGGCGCCCGCTCTCGCCGGCCGACGAGATACGCATTGTCGACGACGATGACGATGATCTTCCGGTCGGCGGCGTGGGCCAGCTCCTGACACGAGGGCCTTACACGCTTCGCGGCTACCTCCGGGCACCGGAGCACAATGCCATCTCGTTCACCGAGGACGGCTTCTATCGCAGCGGGGACCTCGTTCGACTCGCGCCCACGGGGCATCTCGTCGTCGAGGGGCGCGTGAAAGACCAGATCAACCGGGGAGGGGAGAAGATCGCGGCCGCGGAGGTCGAGGAACTCCTTGTCGGGCACCCGGACATCGCGGACGTGGCCGTGGTCGGCCTGCCGGACGACATGCTCGGCGAGCGTATATGCGCATTCGTCATCCTTGAGGACGAGGCTGGAGATATCACCAGGGGCGAGGTGAGCGCCTGCCTCTCGGCGAAGGGACTGGCATCATTCAAGATACCTGACGAGGTGCGTCCGGTGAGCGCCTTCCCCCTCACCGCGGTCGGGAAGACTGATAAGCGTGCTCTCACTCTCATGGCGAGCGAGGGGGTCGGTGATGAGCGATAGTCGATTCAGGGAGATGAATGCTGCGCGCGGCGATCATGCGCATGACGATGCGGACGCCGTTGGTTGCTGGGTTACCCGGGTGCCGGAGCTCGAGCACACCTTCAGCGGCCGGTTGCGGATCGATCCGGTCGACGCCGCCGCGGTGCTCGCGCGCGCGGATCTCGGGGACCAGTACATCGTCTACGAGTGGGCGGGGACGTGGCACGTGGCGGCCGGCGCGGCAGCGGAGCTGAGCGTGACTGCGGATGCGTTGAGGCTTCGCGCCGGTCAGTGGCATGACAGCCTGCCGGTCACGGATCCCGTCGAGGCGACCGGCGACGCGGTCTCCCGGCTTCAGCGGAGCTGCCCCGAGCGCTGGTGCTACGGGTGGGCGGCCTTCGAGCTGGCGTACTGCATATACGGTATGCACGGGGCGAGCGACGGTCTATGCGGTGGTCGCGCCGAAGTCGGCAACGACCCGATTATCCACGTCATGGTTCCCGCCGTTGACGTAGTGCTGAGGGATGGTCGTGTCAGCATCGCCTCCACGACGGATGCTCTTCTGAGCCGAGTTCGGCGAGCCCTGGACTCCAATCAGGAGGTTCCGCTCGTCGGCCCCTCGATCAGTATTCCCGATATGGATTCGAGGCCCTACTCGATCGCCGTTCAGAAGAGCATCGACGCCATCAATGATCATCAGCTCAACAAGGTCGTGCTGTCCCGGGTCGTTCCACTGCCCGAGCGGAGTCGTCTTGATTTCGCGCAGACTTATGTCGTCGGACGTCGTGCCAATACTCCGGCGCGCTCGTTCCTTATGCACTTGGGAGGATGGAGCGCCGTCGGCTTCAGTCCCGAGACCGTTCTGGAAGTCGACAAAAATCGGCGCGTGCGAACTCTGCCTCTTGCGGGGACGCGCGCACTGGTCGACGATCCGGAGACGGCTCGCAGAATCCGCGGCGACTTGCTCAGCGATGTGAAGGAGATTCACGAGCACGCCATCTCCGCCAAGCTGGCGATGGACGAGGTTCGCCGTGTATGCGATCCCGGCACAGTATCGGTTGACAGGTTCATGGACATCGAGGAACGAGGGTCGGTGCAGCACCTGGCCTCCCGCGTGACGGGGGTGCTGCGCGATGAGGAATCCCCCTGGACCGCGCTATCGGCCCTTTTTCCCGCCATCACGACGACCGGCGTTCCGAAATCTGCGGCCCTCGATCTCATACATTCTCTTGAGGACACCGCCCGAGGACTGTACGGAGGTGCTGTTCTCGCGCTCGCACCGGATGGGGCGCTCGACGCGGCGCTCATCCTGCGCACCGTGTTCCAGAGGCGGGGTCGTGCCTGGCTGCGCGTCGGGGCGGGCATTGTGGGGCAATCCACCTGGACGCGCGAGTGGGAGGAGACCTGCGAGAAGCTGCGCAGCATTGCTCCCTATCTGCGGTCGGTCCAGCCCACCGGCGGGACCGCGGAATCCTCTTCTCGGTCATGAGCGCGGACCATTGGAGTCCGGCCGACCGTGCCGTGCTCGTGCACGGTGGGATGCACACCGCATCGTGCTGGGACCCTGTGATTCCCCACATGAATGTCGAGGCTACGGCGATCAACCTGCCGGGGAGACCGGGTGCGGGCTCGCGGCCCGTCAGTCTCGACGGATGGACGGACACGGTCGCGGAGGCCGTCTCCTCGGGACCCGGCGGGGCGCTCGTCGTTGCTCATTCCTTGGGGGCGTTGTCGGTCCTTCCCGCAATCTCCGAGGTCGCATCCCGGGTGTCAGGGGTGCTGCTGATCGCCACCGTCGTTCCTGCATCGGGACAGTGCTACTGGGATCTCGTGCCGAAGATCTCGCGTCGGATGGGGCGCGTATGGCGCCACGGGCAACCGTACGTCCTCATGCCCCGCCCCATCGCGCGGCACATGCTCGCCCACGATCTGACGGCGGGAGATCGCGAGCGGCTCTATGGGCAGATGGTGCCGGAGCCCGACGCCGTTCTGGCTGCGCCCGTGGCCTACGAGGTGCCTCCCGACATTCCGATAACCTATCTTCACACGCTGCACGACCGTGTCGTCACGCCGCGCAAGCAGCGCGGTTATGTCAGTGCTCTGCCTCGCGCCACGCGAGAGGAGAGCCTGGACTGCGGTCATAGTGCGACATACTCCCGGCCGAAGGATGTGGCGTCGGTGATCAATAGGCTTGCTCGTCAGGGCGGTGCTCAGTGCTGACGTTCGGCGCGGACATGATATGGGCGCGGCTCCCCGGCGGGCGGGCGCAGATGGAGGATTCATGCTTGAGGTGCGCTTCGAGAATTCCGCAATGTTTCCTCAAGGCCGTCCATGAGGCGCTCGACAACAAAACGGTAGTAGCGGTCGCGCGCCGCCGCGGACGAGTCGGCGGAGCTCGTGAACTGGGCCGCCATATCGTGAACGAGAAGCGACATCCCCGGACTCGTGTCGGCGAGATCGTTGAGTTTGCTCATGAGCGTTGCGTGGTCGCGGATGCCGGCCTCCTCGTGACGGAGTTTGTCGTCCGCCGAGGAGATCGTCATGAGGGCCGTATTGAAGAGGGTCGCGTATGCGTATGCGGTGATCTCCCCGAATCCGCTCTGCTGCAGGGATGCGATACCGGCATCGACGACGGGAACCATGCTCGTGAATATCGGTCCGTGCAGCAGCAGCCATTTCGCCGTTCCCGGGTACATCGCCAGAACGGGCCGTGCCGGGAACAGCGCCGAACGGAACCACTCCCTCCAGGGGCCGCTCTCGGTCGGGAAGTCGATCATCGTGAGGACCCGCCCGACCACGTGCTGCCTCAGGAGCTCCTGTCCGCCGACATGGTGGTAGAGGGTCGGCGGTGTGACATGGAGCCGTCCTGCGAGATCGCGAAGGGACCATGATTCGAGGCCATCCCCCCGGGAGGCCTCGACGGCGGCGTCGATAATGGCCCTCGGCGTCAGGCCGAGGTGGTATGACATGTCGGTGGTGCTCGTGATCGTCGCCTCCCTGGTGATCGCGTGAGCCGTGATGGCGCGCATGATACCAATGCGGGTCGTGTTGGATGTCATCGCCGGGGTCCGGGCGCTGCGTCGGCGGGCGCCGACGATGACATCGGCGTGCCATGGGCGTGGTGCTGTGCGGCGCGACGTGGTTCCGGGCCGTTGCGGGGGCGGTCGGCGAAACATGTCCGGTGGCTCCGACGGCTCGCGTCACGATACCCGTCGGTGCCTATAAACGTTGGGTAACGTCCCGCCATCGAGCGATCGTCTCTCCGGCTTTGCCGATACCCCCATGACGCCATGTGAACGGTGTGATAGTCTGCGCGGGCGTCGCGCGCTGCACCTGGTGGTGCCAGCGGGCCGGTGAGTGCCGGCGAGCCCCGTCGGAATTGATGCTCACGGCCTGTGCGCAACTCACAATGAAAGGACTGAAGATGTCGAATGACGTTTCTGGTGGGACTCCGAAGGGGAATCGATTCACGCTCGCGATGAGTGGTCGTGATCTCATGACGATCGGAATCTTCCTCGCTATCTACATCGTGCTCTATTTCGCGGTGACCATGTTCGGCTTCCTCACCCCGGTCATGATGCTGGCGACGCTCGGACTGAGCGTTGTGATCGGGGCGATTCCCTTCATGCTGTTCCTCTCGCGGGTGAGACATGCGGGAATGGTGGGGCTGTTCGCGATCGTTCTCGGAATCGTTCTTCTGATCGTCGGATTCCCCCCGCTGTCGATCGCTATTACGATCGTCCTGTCCATAATTATAGAATTGGTGCTGGCGGCGACCGGTTATCGTTCGCGCTGGGCGGGAGTCATCTCCTACACCATCTTCTCCGTGTGGAATACAGCCCCGCTTCTTCCGTTGTTCTACGATCGTGAGTCGTTCTTCAGCTCTCCGTCCATGACGCGGATGGGGGCGGACTACTCCGCTGGGTTGGATGCCTTTCTGACGCCCGCGGTCCTCATCGGGTTCGATATTGCGGTGGTGGTCCTCGGCTTCATCGGCGGGGTCATCGCCCTGGGGCTGCTGCGTAAGAACTTCACCCGCGCAGGGTTGGCGTGACCGCACGGCCGGCTCCGGCGGATGCGGTCGTGCCTCATGCCGCCGAGGCGTCTGAGGCGTCGAGGCGAGGCCCTGCGCGGTCCTGGTGGCGACACACCGATCCGCGAACAAGCGTTGTCCTCATCATCGTCACCAGCCTCGCGGTGATGGCGCCGGGAGGGGATGTCTTCGTCCCCGCGGGCGTGGGGCTCGGTCTCCTCCTGGCCGTCGCCGACCGCGCCTGGCGGCATGCCGGCGTACTGGCCGTCGTCGCGGTGATGCTCGGTTTCCTCGCGCATGGCCTGCCGCTCCTGGTGATGTCCGCCTTCTCCGTGATCGTCGGAGTCGCTGCCGCATTCGTCCTGCGATTCGTGGCCATCTACGGTGTGGCCCTGCACTTCTTCCGCACCGGGACTCCCGGGTCCGTGACCGCCGCGCTGCGGGCGGCTCGTGTTCCACGAGCGCTGACGGTGCCGATCGCCGTCGTGCTGCGGTTCATGCCCATCGTCGTGGCGGAGGCGTCCGCGGTGGTCGATTCGATGCGATTGCAGGGGCTCGCCGGCTGGCGGTCCCTACTGGGACATCCCGTCCTGAGTATTGGCCGGTTCACCGTCCCGGTGATCGCCTCGACACTGCGAGTGGGGGACGATCTGACTGCCGCAGCCTTATTGAGAGGGCTCGGCTCGTATCAACGGCCGACCAGTCGCGTGCCTCCCCGGCTGGGGCGGCCCGATCTGCTCTGGGGCGCGATCACCGGTGTCCTCGCCGCGGCCTGCTGGGTCATGAGAGGTTTCCTATGATTGCGGTTACTGATGCGACCTGGCAGTACGCGACGTCGGAGGTGTCGACTCTGAGCGACATCGATCTCGCGATCGAGTCGGGCGAGCTGGTCGTGCTGTGCGGTGCGAGCGGGTCGGGGAAATCCACTCTCTTGAGGATGATGAACGGGCTCATCCCGCATTTTCATGAAGGGGCTCTGTCCGGTCGGATCTCGGTTGCCGACCTCGACGTGCGAGAGAGCGCTCTCGAGGAGATAGGGAGACGTACCGGCACGGTGCTGCAGCACCCGCGGCGTCAGTTCTTCACCTCGACGGTCATCGATGAGTTGTCCTTCGCCCTGGAGAATTTCGGTACTGAGCCCGCGGATATTCAGGCGCGCGTCGAGACGCTCATGCGTCGGTTCATGCTGAACGGGATTATGGAGCGTCCCCTGCTGCAGCTCTCCGGCGGCCAGCAGCAGCGCGTCGCCATCGCCGCCGCGCTCGGGCATGATCCGGGAATTCTGCTGCTCGACGAGCCCAGTTCGAACCTGTCCGCCGATGCCGTGGCGATCCTGGCCTCCATGGTTGCCGAGTTGCACGAACGCGGCACCACCATCGTCATCAGCGAGCACCGGCTGCACTACCTCATCGATATCGCGGACAGATTCGTCCTGCTCGAGCGCGGACGAGTCTTCCGCTCGTGGACCGCGCAGCAGTTCTCCGAGCTCGGCCCGTCCGCGATCGAACGGTATGGCCTCCGGAGCATCGGATCGCCTCCTCCGCTCGCTCTGCCGTCCATCCAGGCGACTGGAGCGAGCATAGCGGTGAGCACGGCGCCCGAGTCCGGTGACGACGACGCAGCGGCGTCGTCACCCGCAGCGCCCGGGGTGCCTGAGCGGGCCGGGGCCGATGGCCTTCGACTCGTGGATGTGCGGTGCGCCCTCAAGGGGCGCACGGTGCTGTCCATCGACTCCGCACATGTCCCAGCCGGAGGCGTCACGGCAGTGTGCGGTCCCAACGGGGCGGGCAAGACCACTCTCGCCCGCGTGATCACTGGCCTCCAGGCGCACGGCGGCACCATAACGCTCGACGGAACCCCCGTCTCCCCGCGACAGCGGCTCCGCCTGAGTGCGATCGTCATGCAGGATGCGGAGCGCCAGCTCTTCACCGACAGTGTCCGCGCCGAGATCATGCTCGCCGCGACCCGGGCGGGTTCATCGAGAACCGCGCCCGCCGTCGGCGATGTCGACCGACTGCTCGACGAGTTCGATCTTCTGCCATTCGCCGAGCAGCACCCGCTGGCGCTATCGGGAGGCCAGCAGCAGCGGCTGGTCATCGCCGGTACCCGGCAGGTCGGAGCGCGGATCGTGATCTACGACGAGCCGAGCTCGGGCGTGGACCGGCGTCACCTGGACTCGATCGCGCACGCCATCAGGAGCAGCGCCCGCCAGGGCGCGGTGGTCCTGCTCATCACCCACGACGACGAGTTGCTGCAGCGCGCCGCCGATGCGCGTCTCGATCTGCGGCCACTGTCGGCGGAGGACTCGTCCGCCTGATCGCACCTTCTCTTGGGAGGCGGACGGCAACCGGAGCGGACGGGCGGGTGCGGCGGGCCATCCGACTCGCCGGGCCGTCGGCCCGCGGCAGTACCCCACGGGTGACAGCCTCGGGTCCGGCGGTGCGCGCGGGCGCGGAGGTGGGGTCCCATGGCTCCGTGAGCACAGCAGCGAACAACCTCGCATCCACGACCGAACCGCGGCGGGCGGCTCGGGCTCGCCCGCCGTTGCCGGCGGGCGCCATCGGCTCCTTCACCGAGGGACCCCCTACCGCTCGAGGCTCATCGGCCCGGAGAGCCTCATGACGATCGTCGACTGCCTCGGCCTGCCCCGCGCCCGCGTGCGGTGCGCCCAGGTTTCCATCCTCCACCCGCTGCCGCCCGTGACCGAGGCCTGCCCCTCCCGTGAGCCCGGTAGCATCGACTTCATGAGATCCACCGCGCTCGCCATCATCCGGGCCCCGGTGCGGACGATGGCGTTGCGGCGCGCTGCCGCCCGGGTCTCATGAGCACGGCCCCGCGGCCCGCGGCAACGAGAGTTCCGCGGACCCCCTTGGACCGCGTCGCGGCCTGGTGGCGCACGTCCGCCGTCGGCCTGTGGTCTGTCGCGGTCATAGCGGGCCTGTTCCAGTCCTTCCAACTGTTCGTCGCGAGTCGTCAGGTTCCGGCCACCGAGCCCCGGGCTGACCTCCGGCCGCTGCTGGCGCTCTGCCTGCTCATCGTCCCGGCCCTGCTCTGCCGGCGGCGCTGGCCATTGGCGACCGTCGTCCTCATGGGTCTGATCTCCGCGAGCGTGGACCTGTGGGGACCGGGACCGGCGGCCGGGACCGTCGTGTTCCCCCCGCTGGTGGCCCTCTACTCCGTGTTCACCATTGCGGGAGCAGTCCAGCGCATCATCGGCCCACTCATGGTTCTCGCCGGCTGGGCCCTTCCCCTGGTCGTGGTCGACCGCGCATATCTCTTCGAATGGATCACGCCGGAGATCTTCTTGATCGCCGTCGTCGTCACCGCGGCGGTGAGCTCCCGGTCCCGCAGGGAGACCCTGGAGCACGGGGACGCCCAGTTCGCCGCCCAGGCCGCCGAGCACCGGCTCATGGCGCAACGCGATGCCGCCCGGCACCAGGCCCGAGTGGCCGCCGAGCTGCACGATTCCGTGGGGCACGATCTCACCGCCATCATCGCCCTGTCCGAGGGGCTCGCGGGCGCCGCCGGGGACGCCGAGCTCGACGACGCCATTGCCGCCATCAACGCCCTCGCCCGCGAGGGCCTGGCCGACACGCGCCACACCGTCGACGCCCTTCAGCCCGACGCCGGCCCTGTCATCGGGACTGCTCTTGCCGAGAAGCCGGCCGCGGGGCCCGGTCCCGCCGAGCCCCGCCGCGGATGGGACGATCTCGACGGCGTCCTGGAGACGACCCGCCGCACCGGCCTGGCCGTCGCCCTGGCGGAGACCGGGCCACGTCCCGAGGACGCCGCCCTCGGGGGCGTCGTCTTCACCGTCGTTCGGGAGGCCCTGACCAACGCCATGCGGCACGCCGAGGGCGCCACCCGCGTCATCATCGCCCTGGAGCACGCCGAGGGCTCGACCGGCGTCACGGTGTCCGACGATGGCCGGAACGTCCGGGAGGCCGGGTTCGCCACGGACGGCGCGATGCCCGTGGAGCCGACGATGCGAGCGCCCGTGGAGCCCGTCGGGACGCCGTCGCCCGGGGCCCCGCCGTCCGGGCATGGACTGGCACACCTGGCCGACGCGGTCCGTGGAGCCGGCGGTGCCCTGAGCGCCGGCCCCGCCCCCGACGGATGGAGGCTGCACGCCGTCATCCCCCACCGGGAGGCCGCATGACCGCGCCCGTCGATGGAGCGACTCGTGCGGGCGACGAGGACGCCGGTCGGACGATCTCCGTCATGGTCGTCGACGACCGGCGGGCCGCTCGCACGGGCCTGACTCTCATGGTCAACCGGGCCGATGACCTGCGGGTCATCGCGTGGGCCACCAATGGCCGCAACGCTCTCGACCAGCTCGACGGCCTCGCCGAACGGCGCGAGCACCTGCTCGCGTCGGGAAAGGCTCCGATGATTCCACGACGCCGCGTCTCCCATCGTCGGGACCGGGGGAAGCCGACCCGTCTTCGACGTCGGGGCCCGGCCTGGGGAGTCAGTCCGCCCCGGGGTCGGCCAAACGGCGGGCGGCCGCCACGACGGCGGCCCGCCGCCCGGCGTGCTCCTCATCGGAGGGCGGGCCGCAGAGCATCCGCGCCACCTGGGGGACGGTCGACCACCAGCCGGCCATGGACAGCACGAGCATCATCAGGTGCGGAGCGTCGATGCTCGCGGTGACCGTCCCGGCCTCCTGGCCCTCGACGACCGCGTCCGACTTGCACTCGTAGTACGCCCGGCGCACCTCCTCGTCCGGAACCTCGTCGTCGAAGACCAGCGCCTCCCAGCGAAGGAGGCGGATGAGCTCGGGGCGCTCGCGATGGTAGTCGTAGACGCGCCCCGCGTACTCGCCGATGTCCTCGGTGGCGAAAGAGGCCACCGGCACCGCTCGGGCGACGTTCGCCAGCTCGTCGCGGAGCACCGTGGCGAACAGGGTCCGCTTGTCCCCGAAGTAGTTGTAGACCCGTTCCTTGTTGACCCCCGCTCGTCTGGCGATCCGCTCGACGGTCGTGCCGTCGGGCCCGTACTCCGCGAACTCGGTCGTCGCCGCCTGCATGATCCTGCGCTTGGTCCCCTCGGTGTCCCATGCCATGCGGCGCCTCCCGTTCTCATTTCCAACGCTGCCGTTGCAGTTCTCCGCGCAGTGTACTACGTTGACTCCAACGTTCCCGTTGGAGAAAGGTGGTCGGGATGACTCGGAAGCGGACTCGTGCGGGCTGCGGGATCGCTGAGGCGGCTGAAGGAACGGCCGTGAGAGCGGTCGAGGGACTGGTCGAGAGAGCTGCGACCGGCGGTGTTGCCGACGATGCTGCTGGGGGAGCGAGCGACGGGGCGTCCCGCCCGGCGGCGAGTCCCGGGGAGGGGTCTGCGGCGGCCCATCCCGCGCACGGGATGGCCGTCTCCGTCCTCGTCGTCGCGGCGCTCCTCGTGCTCACGCAGCTGTATGCCGCCATCCCGCTGCTCGGCCCCGTCGGCGCCGCGATGGGCGGTGATGCGACGTTCGCTCTCTCGACGAGCTTCAGCGCGCCGTACGCGCTCGGATTCCTCGTCTGGGGGCCGGTCTCGGATCGATATGGGCGGAAGCGGGTGATGGTGGTGTCGATCGGAGTGCTCGCGGCGGCGACCCTCGCGTGCGCGGCGGTCTCGTCGTTGACGATGCTCTCGGTGCTGCGCGCTCTCCAGGGGGCGGCGGCCTCCGGATTCGCACCCGTTGCCCTGGCCTACCTGACGGAGGCGGTGGCTCCCCGCCGTCGGGCGAGGGCGATCGGCGCGATGTCGACCGCCTTCCTGGTGGCCGGCATCGTCGGACAGGTCCTGGCGTCCGCCATCGCGCTGCGCGCGAGCTGGCCGTGGTTCTTCATCATGTGCGGCGTGATTCTCGCACTCATATGCGCGCTCATCATCACCGTTGTCGCCGACGTCCCGGGGCGCGGCCCATCCATGTCGCTACTCCGGCAGTTCGAGAACCTCGCGGCTCTGCTCATCAGGCCGGCTATTGCTCTGCTCGATATCGCGCACGTGACGCTGCTGCTGTCCTTCGTGGCCCTGTACACCGGAATGGGGCGTCATCTTGAAGATCTTCATGTGGCGACCTCGAGCATCATCGTCATCCGGCTGGCGGCGCTCCCGGCGATGCTTCTCAGTATGGGCGCGGGCGCCCTGTCGAAGCGCATCGGGATGATCCGGGTGGCGCAGGCCGGGTTCGGTCTGGCCGCGATCGGCATGCTCGGTGAGATGATTCTGTCGCGGACGATCATCGGCGTCGTCGGTGCGAGTGTCGTCTACGTTGCGGGGGTGGCGCTCGCCATCCCCTCCATGATCTCGCTCTACGGCGACACCGCGGCGCCGTATCGCGGCAGCGGCATGGCCATCAATGGGTTCGTCCTCTTCGTCGGCGCCAGCATCGGGGCGATTGTCGGTGGGACGATCGGGGCGTTCGGCGCCCTGACTCCGACGCTGGCCGCCCTTCTCGCGGGCGCCTCGGCCTCCCTCGTCATCCTCGACGTCGTCGTTCGCAAGGGGGCCTCCCGATGAGATCGGTGCTTGTTCTCGGCGCCACCGGCCGCACCGGGATGGCCGTCATGAGGAATCGACCGAACCGTGCCGTGATGTATGCCGGTATGCGCCGGGCGTCGTACGAGAGAGGGCGGCGGACGCCTCCGGAGGGGGCCGATGGCGTTCGAGTCATCGATATGGACGACGACGCCGGCATGGTTGCGGCGCTCACGGGCATCGATGTCGTCGTGAATGCGATTCGATTGCGGGAGGATATTCCGCGGATGGCCCTGGTCGATTGCCATGAGCGACTCATCGCCGCACGGGATGCGACGAAGGATGTCCAGTTCATCCACGTCGGTGGTGCGGGGGCTCTGCGTCTGGGCGATGGGCATCGTTTCTGGGAGAGCCCGGATTTTCCTGCGCCGACGCTTCCGCGCGGGGCCGCTCACGCCGCACTCCGCGATCACCTTGAGGGCTGCGGGGATCGATATCATTGGGCCTATCTGATTCCTCCGCCGAGTTATGAGCCGCAAGGTCCTCGCACGGGTCGTTACACGAAGGTGGAGCCTTCGGATGATGAGCGCGGATTCCTCCGAAGGAGGATCAGCTATGAGGATTTCTCCTGCGCTCTCGCGGACGCGATCAGGGAGGAATGGCGGGGGACGTTCCTGATCGGTGGCTGACATGCCGCGGGCGCGGTGCGGGTGCGAGGGGCCGCTGGTCGTCATGGATCGTCCTGCTGTCCGGCCCGGCCGCGTGCGGCGGGGCGAGGCGGGGCGGATGGCCCGGCCCGCCCCGCATCCTGCTGTCCGGCCCGGCCACGTACAGCGGAGCGGGATCCGGGCCCGGATGATCGTTGCCCGCGCGGGGGCTCGGCCGCCTCGACCGTTGAGGACCGATTGCAGGACGATGCGGCCGTCGTCCACCGCGTGCCCGCCCAGCAGCATGACGGCTGTGGTCGGGGTGAGGGAACTTGAACCCACGACAAGGGGTAGTAGTAGATTGTCGTCGTTTTCTCGATGAGGTCTTCTCGCTGGTGCGGTTGGACAAGCTTTTCCTGCTGGTGATGGTACTGCGAGCGCATCCGGGGATCGTTGCGGTGGGCGGAGAAAAATCCCGAATATCAACGATCATTCTCGCGCGTTCCGACGGGATCCGGGCCTTTGTGGTAGATTTGAACACCTTGAGGATTATTCATGGGGGCATTTGGGGTGCTTTGTCGGGGCATGCGTCCCTGGATAGAGCAGCAGCTTGTTCCTGAGAGAATTCGGGTGTGGAATCTGAAGTACCTAGGAAACAAATCGCATCTTACGTAGCAACAGGCAACTACCGGAAAACGTCCTAAGCACCCTCTATGAATAAGCCATATTGGTTCGGGTGGTGCCGAAGATCTCGGATATCAGGCGCTGTGTCAATCAGATCGTCTCAGCCTCGTAGCGGGCCTCGATGCTGGAACCGTCCTCCTGGGCGGTGAAGTTTTCGACTTCGAGGTCCTGAGCTCCGGCATTGGAGCTGTCCTGTCGTTATCAAGGCCGGGCGGGGCAATGACGGGGAATAGTGAGGCCGGGCTGGACGCGGTCGTGTGACGCGGCGAAGACGAGTGCGATGAAAAGCTCAGCAAAGCGCTGGACGTTGAGTCGGGTGAACCGGGGATTGGGCTCGGCAGCGGCCTCGCGTCCGCTCGAGACGACGATGTCGCATTGAGGTGACGCGTGACATCGTCGCCCCGTCTCCGGGGATGCCGGACTCGCAGAGGTTGCTGGATGATGGCGTGGGGAGTGCGAAAGCAAACGAGATGGAACAAGAACCCGCGTCATGGGAGGCCCGTGACGCGGATTTGAGGGTGAATCAATGGTCGGGGTAGTCGACCTGGCGGCCTCTTACCCCTCTTCGAAGACCTCATGAGCAAATCGTGAAGCCTCCACATCGTCGGGGTGGCGGGATTTGAACCCACGACCTCTTCGTCCCGAACGAAGCGCGCTA
>ERZ773075.284-NODE-284-length-43651-cov-71.6844_pt1 | contig 43651 bp, 37 predicted proteins | sample MGYA00580614_ERZ773075 | MGnify/ENA primary metagenome ERZ773075 (study PRJEB29015, sample SAMEA2738021) | human oral metagenome | biome: human oral; feature: human-associated habitat; material: dental | place: China | collected 2043 ...
TGGTGTGTTGCCGGATGGTTGGACCCGGGTGAGTGAAACTAGTGCGACGTTCACTACTACTAAGGATCAGCCGGTGTGTGAGGCTACGAAGGTGGTTCCGGTTGCGCCTGTGGTGTCGGCGAGTGTGTGCAAGGTTGGTTCTACTACGCCTAGTGAGCCTGAGGTGACGTTGCCGACTACGGAGGGCATCACGTATGCGCTTGCTAGTCACGAGATTGTGGGTGGGAAGTTCAAGTACACGGTGACTGCGACTCCTGTGAATGGGAAGTTCGTGATTGATGCTGACAAGCTTGGTGAGGGTTGGGGTGCTCCTGTTGATGGGGTGTCGACCTTTACTGGTGAGGTTGGTGTTCCTACGTGTGTGACTTTGGTTGCCCCGAAGATCGATGTGGGTACCTGCCCGGCTGGGGCCTCCACTCCGTCTGCTCCGACTGTGGTGTTTGATCCGGTTGAGGGTGTGGAGTTCTCCGAGCCGAAGATTGAGGTCAAGGACGGGAAGGTGACTGTTACGGCGACTGCTACTGCGAAGGCTGGGTTCCAGTTTGGTGGTGTGTTGCCTGAGGGCTGGACCCGGGTGAGTGAGACTGCTGCGACGTTCACTACTACCAAGGATCAGCCGGTGTGTGAGGCCCCGACCCCAACACCGACTCCGACACCGAGTCCAACGCCGACTCCGACTCCGAGTCCGACGGTCACTCCGACCCCGACGGTTGTGGTTACCCCGGCCCCGGTCAGGCCGCTTTTGCCGCCGGTGAAACCGGGTCTGCCGAAGACCGGCGCCTGAAACCCGAACGGTGTGATGAATACTGGGCCCCGATTCCACAGAATCGGGGCCCAGTCCTTGTCCGCAGCACCGTAGACTCGCCCCATGGATGACACCCCAGCGCTCAGGAGGCTCCGGGAACTCGGGGTCGCGCACACCGTGGTCCGGCACGGACCCGTCAGGTCGGTCGCGGAGGCGGCGGCGGTGCGTGGTATCGAGGTGCGCGACCTGGTCAAGACCATCGTCGTGCGGCGTGGTCTCGACGACCACGTCTTCGTCCTGGTGCCGGGGGACCGCGAGTTCTCCTGGCCGAAGCTGCGGGCCCTGCTCGGGGTCTCCCGCCTGTCGATGCCCGACGCCGACGAGGCGAAACGGGTCACCGGATATGAACGGGGCACCATCACACCCTTCGGTTCCACCCATCCCTGGCCGGTGTTCGCCGATTCCTCCATCGTCGGCCGGTCCATCTCCATGGGAGGCGGGGCCCACGGGGTGGGGGTGAAACTCCAGGCCGACGACGCGATCGCGGCCCTCGACGCCACGGTCGCCGACCTGACCGCTCCGTCTTCCCACGCCGGCTGAGCCGGCCAGATCCATCGAGGCTTAATTCATGGCCCTCCCCAAGTGTGCGCTGACCAGGAGTTTTCCGACCGGCACACCGTCTGTGAATAAGCCTCATCGTTATGTTACGTGGAAAACTTTTGGTCATATCGTGAAAGGTTTTGTGCCGTACACGGCACAAAACCTTTCCGAATGACATAACGATTCCGTGGGGTGATTCTTCAGCCAGCGGCGGGAGTGCTGGGTTGGGAAGTGTTGTCCCGCTTGAGGATGATGGCGCCTGCGATGAAGAGGATCGCGACAACGGGCCAGCCTCCCCATCCGGTGAATGCGGCGGCGACGGGGTCGTAGGGGTGGTTGACGTCGTTGAGAGGCGCGAAGATGAGCAGTGCTGGCGCTATGGTGTTGATGGCGGCGTGGGCGGATGCTGCTGCCCAGACGGAGCCGCCCCAGTTCATGAGGAGCTGGATGGGGATGATCAGGCCTGCGCAGGTGATGATGAACATGAGGACGCCGAGCTGGGGGTTGTCGGGGTAGTTGTGCCCGAGCAGGATGGCGGGGGCGTGCCACAGACCCCAGATGATGGCGGTCAGGGCGAGGGAGGCGGTGACGCCGAGGCGGTCGCGCAGGCGTGGGTAGAGCCAGGCATGCCAGCCGATCTCCTCACCCAGGGCTCCCACCATGCCGGCCAGGAACAGCATGGGGATGACTCCTGCCATTCGCGGCCAGAAGGCGTCCCACACCTGGGAAGTGGTGAGTCCGGTCTGCCCTGATGCTTCCAGGACCTTTTGGAATTCGGAGAGGTTCATCAGGTCGAAGTGGTAGGTGCCCAGCAGGGCCGAGGAACCGAGGGAGGCGAGGATCAGGATGAAGGCGATGGGGATGGAGAGCAGTGACCAGAGGAGGGTTTTCTTCCAGACTCCCTTCAGGCTGATCTTGAGGGTGGAGAACAGGGGCTTCTTCTCGATGAAGCGGACCACCGCTGCTGCTGCCACCGCCGGGGTCCACATGAAGGTGGTGGAGAAGATTGTGCCGATGAGTGTTGTGGGTCCGGCGTTGAGCAGGAGCCCCGGGATGTACATCATCCATCCCAGGCCGAAGGCCAGGGCTGTGTAGATGATGATCGGTTTCCACGACCGGTCGACGGTGTTCTCGGCCGGCGTGGAGACCGACCGGGCGGGTTGGGACATGGGGATTTTTGACATAGGGTTTCTCTTTCCTGTGAGAAGATTTCTGCTCGCGTCGTGGAAGGTTTTGTGCCGTGTGCGGTACAAAACCTTTCCGAATGACATGACGACAGGAGACCGGGGATGGTCAGGGCAGGGGCCCGGGATGTTCAGGACTCGACGGGGAGTGTGATGTGCGCGGACGTCGGACCGCCGATCGGGCTTTGGATCGCCAGGAGGCCGTCGAAGGCCGCCAGGCGTCGTTCGATTCCGCGCAGACCGGTGCCGGTTTCGGGATTGGCCCCGCCCTGGCCGTTGTCGGTCACGCTGATCCGCAGCTCGCCGTCCTCGACCCGCAGGTCGATGTCGACCCGGTTCGCGCCGGAGTGTTTCACCACGTTGCCCAGCAGTTCGGAGACCGCGAAGTAGGCAGCCGACTCCAGCGCCGGGCCCACCCGCTCGGGAATCTCGACGTTCACCTCCGCGGGTATCGCGCAGTCCGCCGCCAGGGCCCTCACGGCGTCGCCCAGCCCGCGGTCGGCCAGCACCGGAGGATGGATTCCGCGCACCAGGTCACGCAGCTCGCCGAGTGCCGTGGCGGAGGCGTTCTTGGCCTCGGTCAGCAGCGCCTCGGCGGCCTCCGGGTTGCTGCGCATCATTGCTTGGGCGGTGTTGATGGTCATGCCCATCGCGACCAGACGGGCCTGGGTGCCGTCGTGGAGGTCGCGTTCGATGCGGCGCAGCTCGGCCGCGGAGGAGTCGCGGGTCTCCCGCCGGGTCTGTGACAGGGCAGCCATCCGGGTGCGCTTGGTCGGGCCCAGCGCCCACCGGACGAAACGGCTGTGCAGCTTCACCCACCAGGGTGCGAGAAGCAGCCCGGCGAGCAGCACCAGCAGGCCGGGAATGGGCATGAAGGGCGCGGTGGTCTCGTTCACGGGGACGAACAGGTAGAAACTGCCGTCGGACCAGTTCTTGGCGAACGGTTCCCAGATGATGGGCATCGCCAACCCCAACAGCCCGCCGATGACAGTGGCCATGCTGAAAAGCGCGAGCATGGGGGAAACGCACAGGTCCATGAACAGCCAGGCGACGTCGCGCCAGGTTCCGGGGTCCTTCACAAGCCGCACGGCCTCGTCGAACCGGCCCCTGAAACCCGGCTCGGCCGGTAGTAGCGGCAGATACGGAGACTCGACCCGGATCCCCGACCACTGATGGGCCATGCGGCGTTTCCACTCGGCCAGTGATCGCAGTGCCTTCACTGCGACGGGTACCAGCAGGATTCCGATTCCGAGCGGGATCAGGTCGATGGTTATCCAAATTGCGATGTACAGTGCGATCGACACCGGCCACAGGGCCAGCAGCAGAAGGCACCGGCCGAGGGCTCGCACGCTCAACCCGATGCCCGATCCGCGGGAGGTCGGTGCGCTGAGGTGGGTGTTCATGTCATCTCCTTGACTCTCTGATACCCACAATCCTGCTGGCGCATGGCTCAGAAAACAGTGGTGAAAATACCACCTTTCAGAGCGGTCCGAGCCGCCCCCGCATCTCCAACGCTGGTTGAGCCGGGCTGCGACGGAGGAGCTGCTCGTGTCGAAACCAAGTGGTGGTCAATCTGTACGCCCGGCTGCCCACGGCATGCTCCGGCGTGACCGGCCTCGGGGGAACACCCGGCCCTGCGTAACCTCATGCGGGATGGCAGACTCCTTTCCGGAGGTGATTGAGCGATGCGTGTGTTGATTGCCGAGGACCAGTTCCTGTTGCGCGACGGTCTCAGTCGGATGCTGCAGGCGCTGGGCAATGAGGTCGTCGCGGTCGTACAGACCGCTTCCGAGCTGCGCAGGGCGTTGCTGACCGAGGACGTGGATGTCGCCATCGTGGACGTGCGACTACCCCCGACGTTCACCGACGAGGGACTGCGAATCGCGATCGAGGCCCGCAAGAAACGCCCCGGGCTGCCGGTGCTGGTGCTCTCGCAGTACGTCGAAACCCTCTACGCCCGCGAACTCATGGAGGACAGGCGCGGCGGGGTGGGCTATCTCCTCAAGGACCGCGTGCTGGGCGGCGATCAGTTCCTCGACGCCGTGCAGCAGGTGGCGACCGGGGGTACCTGTCTCGACCCGGAGGTCGTCGCCCGGATCCTCGGACGCCGCACGGGACGTCCCCCGCTCGATCGGCTCACCCCGAGAGAGATCGAGACCCTGACCCACATGGCGCAGGGCAAGACGAACGCCGCGATCGCCAAGGCGATGTTTGTGACCGAGAAAGCCATCGCCAAGAACGTGAACAGCATTTTTGACAAGCTCCGGTTGACGCCCTCCGGCGACGATAACCGTCGCGTCATTGCCGTGCTGCAGTACCTGGAAGCAACTGACCCCGACACGTCCCCGCAGCCTCAGGCAACTGGCTGAGTGGGAGCACCCTGAACGCACGGGAGACCGTGGCTCGAGCGTCTTGTATCTTATGCCGGGAAATTCGGCAGGTGACGTAGCCTGCCGAAGATTTCCCTGCAAACGATGGGAGATGGTGTGGAGCCCAGATACCAACAGCCCGGACCGCCGATGAGCGGATTCGATCCGGCCTGGCGTCCTCAACCCGCAACGCTGCGGGCCATTCCCCCGCAGCAGCCCCAGCACGGCGCGTCCCCGTGGGGTCACCCCGGGAGGCCTTTCCCTCAAGGTGGGCCCGATGCCCCAAGGAGCAGGACCACTGATCAGCTGGCGGCCACCGGCCTCTCGTCAACCGTCGCGCGGACCGCAGGGCCTGTTCGTCCTGATGGGCCTGCTGGTGCCGGTCCTGCTGATCATCGGGGTGGCGGCGGTCGTGAACCGTTCACCACGTGACGTGACCGGTCCCGAGGTCACATGGCCGCCTGAAGTCCAGGTCACCCGGACAATTGAAGCTCGCGCCACCCAGACATCTGAAACTGGTCCCCCGACACCGGAGCCGACCATATCTTTTCCCCAGGTGGAGGTGCCGCCGCTTCCCAGCTGGCTTCCGCCACACGACTGGGAGGAACTGCCGACCACCGGCGACAAGGTCTCCGACAAACTGGTGGCCCACCCGAATCAACAAGACGAACTATCCCGTCGGGAACCGTCCTGCTCCACCGAAGGGGTTCAGGAATCGCGAACAGCACACCGCCTACTACAAGTCCGTGATCAACTGCCTTCAGGACGTGTGGCGTCCCTACCTGACCGCTCTCGATATCCAGCAGAAGCCCGTCGGCCTGGTCGCCTACGACTTGGGCGTCAATACCCCCTGTGGCTCCGAAAGACAGAGTAAGACGGCCTTCTACTGTCCCGCCAATGCCACCATCTACCTATCGCGGAACGTTTACGAGTTCGAAGCGGACGACGGGTTTTACGCAGGCGACACCGTAGTTCACGAACACTTCCACCACATTCAGAATCAGCTCGGAATCACCAGATACGCTCGTACTTACTTTGACGCGGACGAGATGGAGGTCAGCCGTCGTATCGAACTCCAGGACATCTGCTCGACCTCGCGGCTCCAGCTGACCCTCAACATGGGCGTCGACGCCGACATCTACGCGACCTTCCTGAAATACTCGCTGGGAGACGAGCAGCACGGCACCAAGGAGACGATCGACTATTGGATGAACCGGGGCTTCTACATGACGACGCTGCAGGGCTGCAATACGTGGGGAGTCCCTTCGAAGGATGTGGCCTGGCCGGGGTTTGGCCACATCATTGCCGCCCCATGCGCCGAAAGGAAAGTAACGAAAGGCACTAGTGCATGCCGATGGGCTGGCCGATCGGTGCTTTCGCCGTGACGAGTGTCAATCTTGTGCACTGTCTGTTGTGTTGCTCCTCAGGAAGGGGGTGAGGGCATAGACTTCCGTGGCGTAAGGAGGGGAAATGTTGAAAACACCTAAAGTTCGCGGATTAGGAAGGCCGTTGGCTTTCTTCTTCGCGTCCCTGCTCGGGCTGTCCGGGGTTGTTGTCACGAGTTCCGAGGCTGGGGCGGCTGAAATCCCGGCGATCGATACTTCCAGCATCGAGATCACGAAACTGACCGATGAGGAGCCGGCGCTCTACAAGTGGAGTGTTGCCCGGGTCGCTGCGCAATGGCGCATCCCGGACGGTGCGGCGAAGGCCGGTGACACCTTCAAGCTCGTGCTGCCCAAGGAACTTGGGGCGTTCGAGGGTGTCTTCGACCTCAAGGATGAGGATGATGAATCGGTCACCTACGGGGGCTGCGAAGCCGCTCTCAGTGAGGTCGTCTGCACTCTCAACAAGAATGTTGAAAACAAACACGACGTTAACGGATCGTTCTGGGTGAAGACTCAGGTGAAGGAGACGACGAAGGCCAGCTCGCTTGAATTTGAAACTAGTAACGGGGTGAAGGTTCAGGTTCCGCTTCCTGAAGGACAGCAGGAGATCGGATACAGCCCCATCCTTCCGACCGAGACCAGCAAATCCGGGTGGTTCCCCGGGACTGATCGGACAGCCGTGTATTGGCGCGTCGTGATCCCCGGTTCCAAGATCTCCGGGAAATCCGAAGCGACCATCGTCGACGAGTACGGACAGGAAGGCGCCACTCTGACCATGTCGGAGGGGTACCCCAAGGTCTTCTGGGTCCCCGCGACGCCGGAGTGCTGGGGAGAGCTTAGCAGCGCGGCTTGCCGCCATGACCTGGATGCCTCCAGTGTGCCGTCGGCTGCGGTTGCCGTTGATGATGACAAGGATCAGGTGAAGGTCACCCTCGACAACAAGGGTCAGAACTTCCAAGCCGACCGGATCTACGTGCTCGATCTGGAACTGAAGACCGGCGGGGAGATCCCCGTCGGGGGCAAGTACATGAACCGGGCCACCGTGGACGGCGAGCTGCTCGTTGCCAACGCCGAGAAGAATCAGTCGGGCGCAGGCGTCGGGACCGGCGCGATCGTCGGACACCTCGAGCTGAAGAAAGTGGTCACCGGCGAAAAGGTCGATCCGGCGACCACCTACCCGGTGTCCTGGTCCTACCAGTACAAGGGTGACACCCGCAGTGGCGAATTGTCGCTGAAAGGTGACGGGACCATGGAACCCCTCAACAACGTCCCCGATGGGGTCGTTGTGACGCTCACGGAGAAGGTGCCCTCTGTGGCAGGGTTCAAATTCGGTGATCCTGCTTTCTCCGGAGACGGCGTGGCCGATAACGCCCCGGACGCGAACAGTGCCCAGGTGACGGTTGAGGGCTTGAAAACCCGCGAGGTGACCCTCACCAACTCGGCGGATGCCGTCGCGAGCGATAACCCGGCCCTGAGTCCGACTCCGACTCCGGCCCCAGAAACAGTCGCTGTGACCCTGGGGGCGGTCGAGGTGAAGCCCGGGACGTGCCCCGTGAGTGGTACCGAGCCGACAGAACCGACGGTCAAGATCACTCCCACCGCGGGGATCGTCTACTCCGAGCCGAGGGTCACCAAGAACGGAAACAGCGCGACGATCCAGGTCACCGCAACTGCTGAGGCGGGCAGAACCATTGATGGACAGAACCTGCCGGAAGGATGGGCTGCTGCGGAGAATGGTTCCTTCGTGTTCACTCGGACGGTTGCGATACCCGCGTGCGGGAAGGTCGTGAAACCCGGTCTGCCGAGAACCGGCATCTGAGGTACGCGTCAATCTCGCGAAATGGACAAGGCCCTTGACACGATCGTGTCGGGGTCCTGTCCTCCTTTTGGCCGGGGGGACTGTTGTGTCGCGATCCCGGAGAAGCCTGCTGACTAGGGGGTTTGTCGTCGAGGCGGCTGTGGCGACCGTAGAATCCAAACCGAGGCGGCATCGTCGCGGGGATGTCGGCTGTCGGTGAAGGGCGTAGCCATAGTAGCTTCATGCTTCCGACGAAAGACACGGCGCGCAGGCGCGGGACTAGCAGATTGGGCTGGTTCTCCGCAAGGGCTAGCCTAGTTACTGTTCGGGCATTGACTTTAGGTCAGGCGAAACTCTCTCGACAGGAAGGAAACCCATGAAGTCGCCCTACTGGGACGTCATCATCACGGGTAGAAGTGATGCGACTGTCAATGGGGTGCAGGTCGAGATGGTGGTGCCCAGCAACGTCTATTCGTCGGTCTTCCAGCACCTCGCTGCCGAGGCGCGCCAAGCCGGGCGTCCTGTTCTTGCCCGCGGTGTGGACGAGACCCGGGGCGGTCGGGTGTCGTGGTTCACGGTGGATGCCGATGGGCAGGCAGCCGCGGCGCAGCCGCCTGCGGCGATGGCCAACAACACCAGGCGCTCGGCCCCCAGCAGGGCGGCCCTGCCGAAGCCGCGACGTGCCCCCGCCCCGCAAACGGAAACCGAGAACGAGGCCTCCGAACCCTCGGTGGAGCCGTCGCCCGCCCGGGCTCTAGCCAAGCCGGAGTCACAGCCCTCCAGCCCCAGAATCTCGGTCTCTCCTGCGCGGGCGCGAATGCCCGAACCGCAGGAGAGCAGCATCTCCCCGGTGCCGCCGGATGCTCCCCCGCCCCCCGAACCTCCCCGGCAGGCGACCGCTTCCGGCCGCTCGGGACCTCCCCGACAGCTGGAGGGACCCAGGCCGCCGGTGCCGCCCAAGGCGTCGCCGCGCGCGATTCCGCCGACGCCACCGAGGCAGGCTCCGCAGCCCCAGGGGGCCCCGAGACCGAAACCTCAGGACAGGCCGCAGAAACCGAGTGGTCCCCCGCCGAATCAGGGAACCCCGAGGCCGAAACCACAGGAGATTTCCCCATCCGGGGCTTCCCCGGACGTGCCGTTCCGGTCGATCTTCATGAACGTGCCGACATCGCAGGCCCTCGCCGTGCCGGATGCGGCGCCGTCGTCACTGCTCGTGCGTCCCCCTAAGGCCGTGCCGCAGGGAGGAATCCGCGGCGCGATGTACCGGCTGACGTCGGGGCGTGTGAACTTCGGTCCCAGCCAGACCCAGATCCGTCTTGCGGAACGGGACTCCCGCATCTCCCGGTCGCTGGAACGCCCCTACAGCACGGTGTTCCTCTCCTTCAAGGGGGGCATCGGCAAGACTTCGACGGCGGTCGGGGTGGGCCTGGCTCTCGCCCAGGCGCGGGGCGTGCCTCCCATCGCCATCGACGCCGACCCGGATTCGGGTGACCTGGCCGAACGACTGCTCGGTGAGGACGAGATGCTGCGGCTGCGGCCGCGCAGCATCACCGACCTGGTGGGCGACATTCCGCGGGTCAAGACGTGGACGGACCTGTCCGGTTACATCACGCAGGTCGACAGGCTGCACGTCGTCGCGGGCGAGCAGGACCCGGCGGTCTCGGACAGTCTCACCGCCGACGGTTACCGGCGCGTTCACGAGCTCGTGCAGAACTTCTTCTCCGTGATTCTCACTGACTGCGGCACCGGAGTGACCCACAACGCCATGAGTGGGATCCTCGCCAAGGCCGACAGTGTGGTGATAGCCACCGGCTACGCCTTCTCCGGTGTCAAACGGGCCGTCAGTACTGTCGACTGGCTCGCGAGCCACGGCTACGAGAAGCTGGCCCAGGAGGCGATCATCGTCCTCACCGACAAAGACAACGTGTCCATCCGGGTGCAGAAGGACATGGTGCGCACCCACCTGGCAAGCCACAGCCGGCAGGTGTTTGTGGTGCCGAACGACCAGACCGTCGCCGACGGCGACCGCATCAGCTTGGAGCGGGTCCACCCCCGCACCAGGGAGGCGTGGTCCGAGATCGCAGCGGCCCTGATCGACGGCTACCAGTAACCGCCGTGTGAGAAAACTCTCAACGAAGACCTTCTTGGGTGCCGTTCGGATCCGGGGAGGAGATCGAGCTGGACGAGTAGGGCTACTCTGCTGTCATCCAAACGGTTTGATTCCCGAGGGAGAACCATGCGTCGTGTCGCCCTGCCCTTATGCTGCAAACCCAGAGCCGGCGGATGACCATGGGAGATGGTAAAGAACTTGATGCGGCAGCTCTCCGCAAGATGTACAAGGGGTACCCGGAGACACTGAAGGCGCTGCGTGCGGCGCTGGACCGGGGGTGGCGGGTGTGCAAATTAGGCCATAGCGTCAAAATATTCTGCCCTCGCTCCACGCGGGATGGGTGTACGCGCTCGGTGGCCGGGACCCCGCGCAGCGATGGCAATGAGGCGAAACGTCTCCGTCGCTTTTTGGAGAGCTGTGTCCATGAGGTGGATTCCGGAACTGATTGATTGAGAGGTAGGGTTGACTGTTGTCAACCGCTGGGTGTGGAATTGACAGCCAAGGACAGGAGAAGCTGATGCAGCGTGACTATGTTGTGAAGTTTCTGGTTGAGGACGTACGTCAGGACGTTGAGGAAGCATTGCTGTCCGACGGGCGTTTCGCCGTCTCGCGACGGTGCGGTAAGACCGTGATCGAGGGCGAGGACTCCGCGGCCAATGCCGTCGAAGCGGCCAAGGCCATGGCCGAACACATGCGACTCAGCGGTGTGAGCGTACGCTCGGTCATGCCGGAGCTGGTCACTATGGCAGACATCCATCGCAGGGCGGGTGTGTCCAAGCAGGCCGTGTCGAAATGGGTGAACAACCGGGGGGACAACGAGTTTCCGGAGCCCCACTGCTTCACCGACAGCTCGCCGTTGTGGCAGTGGCAGCTCGTCAACGAATGGCTGCGGGCCAAGGGGCATCAACACGATGACTGGGACGTCCCGACGGAGGGGGAGGTGGCATGGATCAACGAATGGCTTGCCACATCCCTTGACCCGAGGCGCCCCGCGGATCATCGCCCGACCATCGTCCGGCAGGGAGAACCACTCATGGCCACCACGCGGCCGTACAGGTATGACAGTGTCCCGGTCTGAGAAGCAGGTGAAGTTCGTCCTGCATCTGTGCTCGTTCGCTCAGGAGGCAAACGGGCTGCTCACGATCGTGGGTGCTGGAACCAACACACACGTGCCCGGAGCGCCCCTGTATCTCGCGGGCTTCATCCATGGCACGCCTACCCAGTTCTGCGCTTCAGACCTGGTCGTTGAGGTGAGCGGTCCGAACTACCGAAACGAACTGTTGCGCGTTCTGCCACCGCCCATGGAGGCTTTCGAGGATGCGGGCGAGGACGAGGAGGTGCGCATCACCCTGGCATTTGACATGCGCCAATGGGACGTGACGGACCTTCAGGCGGGAGAATACGAGGTCCGCGTGAGCATTGGGGAAGAAGCGGAGGCGATGTGCCTGCTCTTCAAACACCCGCAGGGAATGGAAACGTAGTCCGTGGCCGGGCGGCTCGGGGATCGTGGTCCGGCGGAACAGCCACGCTGATTCCCTGATCATCCGTCTTCGCCCGTGAATACAGCCGCCTGGTCGGGTTGGTTCACGATCTGCACAGTCCGCACCGGCTGTCCGGAGTGCAGCAGCATGGCGCGACCAATTGGTAGCGCGCGTGGCCGCTGATTGCCCAACAGCATGCCCTCGGAACGGTCGCCGGAGAACATGAACCCGGCGGCTCCGGAGTCGCGCATGGTGTTGATCAGGGGGTCGTACATGGCGCGTCCCGCGCCGGTCATCCGCCGGGTCAGCACGACCGACAGCCCGACCTCGTTGCCCATCGGGACGAATGGCAACAACGCCTTGAAGGGGCCGGCTCCCGACCCCAGGGCGTCGTAGTCGTCGATGAGGACAACGATGTGTGGAACCGGAGGAGCCACCTCGGCGGAGGCGTCGACGCTGCGCGGCACCCTGGCCTCCAGCTCCGGCACGATGGCGGCCACCAGTTTTTGCGCCAGGACGGCACTGGTGGCGGTTCCGCCCAGGTATCCCTCGGGGACGATACCGGTGAGGGAACGCCGGGGATCGAAGACCGCGAAAACCAGCTCCTCGGAGCTGTGGGTGCGAACCAGCTCCGCGATCACCCGCCGCAGCATCGTGGTGCGCCCGGTCCCAGAGTCACCGAAGATGATGAGGTGTCTGTCGGGCCCGTTCATGTCCAGCACCGTGGTCGAGAGGTCGGTTTCGTCCAGCCCCAGAGCCACCAGCGCCTTGCCATCGGGAAGTTCGACTCCGTCAGGGGAGAGGTTTGCCGGGAGCAGTCTGACCGGTACGGCCCGCTCGGTCGTGCCGGCTGCGACCGCTTCCGAGAGATGCCGCAACCCATCGGAGACGTCCTCGGCGGAATCAATCCCATCGATCCTGGGAAGCGCGACATGCGTGAACAGGCCATCCGTGACCAGGGCCCGACCGGGACGGTCCGTGGGCAGGGTCTCGGCCAGGCGTCTGCCGTGCACGGACTCCGTCGGATCGGTCAGCCTGAACTCGATTCTGGTGCCGAAGAAACTCTGCTGTGCCAGGCGGATCTCGTTCCAACGGGTGGTGGTGGCGATGACGTGGATTCCGTGCGCGGCGCCGCGACGCAACAGGTCGAACACGATGTCGTTCAGCTCCTCGAATTCCTCCGAGAGCTGTCCATAGCCGTCGATGAGTAGCACGACCTCTGCGAGATTGAGAGAGGGATCGTCGGTGATGTTGCGCAATGTCGCCAGGGAATCGATCCTGAGTTGCTGGAAGATCAACTCACGCTGGTTCAACAGCCCCCGCAACTCCTCGAGGGTGCGGCGCACCACCTCGCGGTCGGCACGGACGGCCACCGCGCCCACGTTGGCCAGGTCACGCAGGTTCAGCAGGGACGATCCGAGCAGATCCAGCACGTAGACGCTGACCAGCGACGGTGAATGAGTCAGGGCCAGTGACGCCGTGATGGTGCGCAGCAGAGTCGTCTTTCCGCTGCCCGGTCCTCCGGTGATCTGGGTGTGGCCGCCGGAGGCGAGAAGATCCAGCTCCCATGTGTCCTGCCACTGCCGGGCCGGGTCGTCGATGATTCCGATGGGGAAACGCAACGGCGCGCTGGAATGGATCCGCAACCCGGAATCGGTGGGACGGGGTTCGCCGGCGACGGTGTCCAACGTGGTCGCTGCTGGCAGCGGAGGCAGCCAGATCGGCTGGGTGGCACGCTTCTGTTGCCGGAGCTGGTCCATGACGGTGCTGAGAACCGTCGGGCCTGTCGTCTTTGTGCTCACGCGTGTTGCCGCAGGCATGCTGTCGCCCGCCTCGGCGCGGGTGACGAGATAGCTGGGAACCGGGAACACGATGGGTGGGGCTTCCACCTTTTGTTCGAGGTCCGGGTCCTCCGGCAACGGACCGGAGACGAAACCGGAACGGAACCGGGTGTAGGTGGTGGTGTCGACCTTCAGGTAGCCGTACCCGGGAATCGGGGGCAGGTGGAAGGCGTCGGTGGTCTCCAGGATGGTGCGGGACTCGCTCTCTGACAGGGTTCGCAGGCCGATCCGGTAGGACAGGTAGGTATCGAGGCCGCGCAGCTTGCCGCTCTCGATCCGCTGGCTGGACAACATCAGGTGCACCCCGATGGAACGTCCGATGCGCCCGATGGACAGGAACAACTCGATGAAGTCGGGGCGGGCGGTTAGCAGCTCACCGAACTCGTCGATGATGACCAGCAGGTGCGGGAACGGGGCCAGGCCCAGCTCGGGTCGTTCGGCGCGCAGCGCCCGGTAGGTGGTGATGTCGGCGATGTTTCCGGCGTCACGCAACACCTGCTGGCGTCGCTGCACTTCACCAGACAGGCTGGCGTAGACGCGTTCGATGAGGCTGGCGTCGTCGGACAGGTTCGTGATGATGCCTGAGACCTGGGGTGCGCCGTCGAAGGGAGCGAAGGTGGCGCCGCCCTTGTAGTCGACGAGCACCATCGCCAGGTCCTCTGGGTCGTGGCTGAGCAGCAAACCTAGCACCAGGGTGCGCAGCATCTCGCTCTTGCCGGATCCGGTTGCGCCGACGCACAGGCCATGCGGTCCCATGCCGTACTGGGCGGCCTCCTTGAGGTCGAGGGTCACGGGTTCACCGGAGTCATCGGTCCCGATGGCGACCCGCAGGAACCCTGTGTCTCCTCGTGGAGCCCAGGCGCGTGAGAAGTCAACGTTGTTGTAGTCGGGGACCCCTAGCAGCTCGGCGAAAGTCATGGCGCTGCGAGCGGCGTCGTGTTCGTGGGAGTCGGGCGACAATCGCAGCGGACTGAGCAGATGGGCCAGCGCGGTTGTCGAGTCCTGGGTCAGGTCGTCGAGCGTCCCGGTGACGACCTTGGGGGCTGCGTCGGCTTTCGGGTAGCTCTCGACAACGAAGCTTCCCGGTTTCTTCCCCTCGCTGATCCGCGTGGTGATCGCGTCAGGTTCGGCCCTGCGGTCGTCCAGGAGGTAGATGACCGTTGTGTTGACCTGGCTCAGCTTGATTTGCGTATCCGTTGGTGTGAAGGTCGTGGCCGCTTGGCCGTATTGATCCACGAGGACCAGGATGCGCCCGTGCTGTATCTCCTTGCCGGTGAGCATGGCGCGGCGGGCCTCCGCCGCGCTGGGGGAGCGGGAGTCGAGCTCGGGACCCAGCACGCTGCGCAGCCGTGCGACACTCGGCACGATCACCCTGCCAGGGCCGAACGGGCCTTGGACGTTCTGCGCGGCGAGCTGTGGCAACCAGGAGAACCAGTCCCATTCCTCACGTCTTTCGTCATCGACGACGAGCGCCAGCTGAAGATCCTCGGGGGAGTGAAAGGTTGCTGCCTGCATGGTGAGCAGTCGTGCAACCCGCGAGACGAAATCCCGGTTTCCGACGACGCTGACCGCGCCGATGGAATCGAGATCGACCAGCATGGGCATGCTCGGGGTGGTGCTGAAACGCGACTTGACCAGTTCCACCTCATTGTCCATGAAGGGGTCGCTGCGGGTGACTGAACCCTGGGGGGAGCGCACCTTGACTTCCCGGGAGTGGACCGTGCCGATTCCGAGCCTGAGCTTCAGGAAGTCTCCGTCGCCGCGACGCCGTTCCCACAATCGGTCGGGTGACCTGACGATACTGAGCAGTTCTCCGGGAACTGGATGGATGCGATGGGCGTTGATGAGCCGCTTGTTTTCGTCGGCTCGCAATTTGTCGCGTTCCTTCTCCAGATACTCGATGTAGATGTCGCGACTCTCGCGACGTTCCTTGCCCGCCCTGCCTCGTTGGCTGAACATCATGACGGCCGAGGCGATGACGGTGACGATCATCATGAGCGCACCGATGACCGCGAAATTGGAACGCCGGAACAACATCATGACGGTCATCGCGGCGCCGGCGCCTAGTAGGGGCAGGATGCGCAGGGCCGCGGAACCTGCCCCGTCGCTCCCGTCCGGGAGGGTGGGTGGGGATTCCAGCGACACCTCCGGCAGCGTCTGCAGGGCAGGAGTGGTTCTGGCGGGTCGGTGGACGATCCGGATGCTCATCGGATCACCTACCGGACGATGCCATCGTTGCAGCGGCCAGTTCCCCAAGGACCACCTGCGTGTTCTCGGCCGCCAGTCTCAGGTGCAGGGCGGCTCCGCCTGCGACGTGCCGGTCGTGGGGAACGACGAAAGTGGGAATACCGGAGTCGCGGAGTCGTTTCGCGTGGGGGGCGGGATCGTTCCCGGGCCGGCGCGGCACCAGCACCGCCAGGATGGCGTCAGGTTTCACCCCTGTGTTCCGCAGCTCGGCGACGGTTCTCGTGGCGGCGGTGGTTCCTGTGGCACTCGCCGAGGCGACGATCACGATCGCGTGAGCCTCGGATGCGAGCTGTGCGGGTGGGTGCTGGCCGGCATCGATGACCGTCACGGCGAAGAACCGGGCGAGGCCCCGAGCCGTTGCAGCTGCGTTTTTGTGGGGTCGGATGACGGCGAGGCGGCCACTTTCGGTCATGATCGACATTTGGTCTGCGAAACTGCCGGCCGGTAGATCCGAGGACGCCTTGGGAATCGGACCGGTGTCCAGGCGTGACTCCAGATCGTCGCTGCTTCCCGTGGCCACCACAGCCACCGGGGCGTTGCGTACCGCGGCCAGGGTGCGGGCCAACCCGACTGTGACGCTGGTGGTTCCCGTCCCACCGCTGGCGCCGACCACGACGATGCGCCGTCCGGTGGTGACCGGACGCTGGGCCCCGGCAGAGGCGCGCACCACCCTGGATGCGACGTCATCGCTGCGGAAGATACGGGCGAACCAGGAGAAGAACCGACGCCACCCGGGAATGGCGTGACGTTTTGAAAGACGGGCGTAGTCGGGATGGCTGCGCATTCCCGGGACCGGCGGCGCTTCGTGGTCCTGAGGGGTGGGCTGGGGATACGGAACCGGAATCTGTGTTTGTCGTTCGGGGTCGAAGGTCAGCCGACCCGGACGCGGCATTCCCATCACAGGCAACCGATTCGGTCTGGTCGCGGGCTCCTCCAGTTGCAGGCGTCGTGGTTTCTGCCCACTCCACTGCTGCTGAGGGGGGGCCTCCCGGGCCGGACGGCGACCGGGCGGGGTGAGACCTGGAAGTCCTGCTGGTTCGCTCACTGGAAACTCCCCAAAAGTTGGGTGTACAGGTCGAACATGCCGACCAGAACTGGGACGGTGAGGATCACCGCCGCGGTTTCGACCCAGGTCGCGACCCTTCGCAGCTGGGCGGCAGCGAGATCCGAGGTGCGCACGAACAACATGACGGCGAGAAACAACGCCAACGCCGCTGCCGCAATGGGAGCCCAGGGCGTTGTCCGCTGGGACCATGCGACGGCGCTGGTCGCGATGAGTGCGGCCACGTAGATCGCTGTCCGCTCCGTGGTCAGGGGGAAGTGGCGTCCTCGCAGCGTCCACGCCACGACCAGCGACGCGGTCATCGCGAGGGCCCACACGTTGCCGATGGCGGTTCCGGCCACCGGGAGAATCCCCAGCGTCCACAACCCCGCGAGCAGCACCACGGCCACTGACAGCACCTGGTGGGCACGGTTCAGGCGGCTCACGACCTCGCTCAACGCCATGCTGGCGCCGTGTCCGACGGCGTCGTCGGCCTTGAACACCCCCGCGATGCTGAGCGCGAGCCGCGGGGCAAGGCCGAGTAGCAGGAGAGCGAGCGTCGCTGTGATGGCGCCCGCCCTGACCGGATCGACGACCAGAAAATGGATCAACCACCATGCCCCGGTGCTGACCGCGAGCACGGCCAAGCCGATCGCGTAGGCGAAGCGCTGCCGGGTATGGACCAACAGGGAGATGAGCTGGGCGACCAGCAGGATCAGCAGGACCGTCAACGGCGGGGTTCCTGTCATGAGCTGGAGCCATGCCCACCAGATCCCGACCACACCTCCTGCGATGAAGTACGCCCAGGCCAGGTCCTTGTGCAGGATCCTGCACAGCATGCTCACCACGTAGAGGCCAGTCGCACCGACACCGACGTCCAGGGCGTCGGGTCCCCGCAGTAGCAGGAGAAAGACGAGCGCCACGACCGTCATCAAGGCTGAGCAGACGCTCAACACCCAACCGCGGGAGGCGCTGGCCCACAGACCCGAAGCCTTGTGCTCGGCGGTCGCGTCGACGAGATCCGAGACGACAGGTACCGGGGGCGTCTCCGTTTCCTGCGACAATCGGAGCACGGCGCCGTCGACGAGCCCGACCTCGCCCATCGGGCGGTGCAGATCAATGGGTTCACCCAGCGCGGTGGTGAGCGTGTAAGTGCCCTGGGGGCCGTGGGGTTCGCCGAGCAGACCGAGGAACTGGGGCAGCAGGGTCGTGGCGGGCTGGTCGGAGGGAACGACGAGGTCGGCGTTGTGGGTGCTGCCCAGAACGCTGATTCGGAGGAACGGGTCGGCGGTCATGATGTCTTCGTAGGGGTGGGTGCGGGCGTGGTGCTCACTGTCCCATAGCGCTGTTGCTGTTGTTGCTGTTTCAGGGCCTCGGCCCGGAGAATGGACGAGACGAAGGAGACACCCACGCACACCGCGCAGATGACGACGGCCATGATCATGCTGATGGCGAAGGTGCTCAACCGGTCGTGCCAGATACGGCGGGTACGTTTCATCCCGAACAGGAAACCGGCGAGAAGGCGCTTGCGACGCACCGCGACGGCGTCGATGAGCTGGTCGTCATATGCGTATGGCAATCGCGTCTCCTTTCTCGTGATGGGGCTTCTGCGGTCTGCCCGAGGGATTGGGCTCACCTCGTGCAGGGGTTAGCCTAGTCACTGCATGGACCATCCCAGGGTCTGGTGAAACCCTGCTTCCAACAGGAAGGAGACCCATGAAGTCGCCCTACTGGAACGTGGTGATCAGGGGGTCGCGTGAGGCAACCGTCAACGGGGTTCCTGTGGAGATGGTGGTGCCAACCAACGTCTACTCGTCGGTGTTCCAGCACTTGGCCGGTATCGCCCGGCAGATGGGCAATCCGGTGCTGGCCCGTGGTATCGACGAGACCCAGGGCAGTCAGGTGGCGTGGTTCACGGTGGATGCCGACGGCCAGGCCGTGGCCACCCCGCCTGCTGCCCCTGAGGATGTGGCCCAACCGGTACCTCCCCCACCCGTGAGCGACGTGCCTTCTGCCGTCCCGGCTTCCTCCATGCCTCCGGCGCCAGCCGAGTTCGGCATCGGCTGGGACCCGCCGGAGCGACCCGGGACACGGGAGGAACCGGTACCGCGTCATGCAACCTCTCCCCGAGGCGATGGGGGTGAAAACACGATCAGGAGCGCCGCGTCCAGGAAAACGATGCACCCCACCGCACCCACGGGAACGAAACAGAACGTCCAGGCCACCGACTTCCTGGAGCCGACCACCATGGTGCGGCAGCAGATGCCTGCGTCGATGGGAGGCCAGGTCGCTCCGGCGCCCGTGAATGCACCGCCTCCCCTGCAGACCGCGCCGGGCGCGCCCATCCCGCCCCCACCATCGGACCGATCGGAAACGCAGGCCGATCCGGCGGTTCCCGGATCACCTGTGCTGTTCGTGCAGCCACCGAAAGCGGTCCCGCGGAACGGATTCCGCGGGGCGATGTACCGGCTGACCGCGGGTCGCGTGAACTTAGGACCCAGCCAGGAGCAGCTGCGTCTTTCGGAGCGGGAGGCGAGAATTTCCCGGACCTTAACGCGCCCCTACAGCACGGCTTTCCTCTCGTTCAAGGGCGGCATCGGCAAGACGTCGACGACCGCCGGAGTGGGACTGATGCTCGCGCAGATGCGCGGGGCACCACCCATCGCCATCGACGCGAACCCGGACTCCGGCGATCTCGCCGAGCGCCTGCTCGGCGAGGAGGAGTTGCTGCGTATCCACCCGCACAGCATCACTGATCTAGTTCGCGACATTACCCAGGTTCGAACGTGGACAGATTTATCCAGCTACATCATGCAGATCGACCGGCTGCACGTCCTGGCGGGTGAGCAAGATCCGGCGATCTCGGACAGCCTCACGGCCGAGGGGTACGTGAGGGTTCATGATCTGGTGCGGCACTTCTTCTCCGTGATTCTCACTGACTGTGGCACCGGCGTGACCCACAACGCCATGAAGGGCATCCTCGCGAAAGCTGACAACGTGGTGATCGCAGCCGGCTATGCAGTGTCCGGTGCGAAACGGGCCTCCAGCAGCCTCGAATGGTTGGCGCAGCACGGCTATGCGAGGTTGGCGCAGGAAGCGATCGTCGTTCTCACCGACAAGGACGGGGTTTCGACGCGGGTGCAGAAGGACACGGTGCGGGAGCACCTGGCCTCTCACAGCAGGCAGGTGTTTGTGGTTCCGAACGACCCCGCTGTCGCCGACGGCGACCGCATCAATCTGGCACGGGTCCATCCCCGTACAAGGGAGGCGTGGGCCGAGGTGGCGGCTGCCGTCATCGACGGATATCGCTAGTGGAGGTACTGCGCTGGAAAAGACCAGGACAACGTTGTGGTGGACCGGTCTTGTTTTCATACTCGGGGACGTGACCCACTGTGGGGTTAGGGTGGTCATGTTCGTGCTGGTGGGGGGCGGTGCGTAGCAAAGTGTTGGTTCTTTGTTTTCGAGAGGATGGTGTTTTCGTGCAGTTCAGCATGACTGATGACGCGTTGCCGACGTTGAACAAGCAGACGAATGAATCGCAGGCCAATATCGGGGCGCTGGTTCTTCAGCTTTCCGATGCCATTGCCCCCCTAGAGGGAAAGTTTCAGGGTGATGCTGCGGTGAAATTCCAAGAATTCCACGCGAATTCCGTGCAGTACGCGAATGATCTGGACAACGCCATGGCCTCCATCAGCGAGGGGCAGGCAGGTGTTCAGCGGTCGTTCGATGCCGGAACCGACGAGATGGTGACCAATGCGCAGACGACTGCCGGTTCCGCCGATTACGCCACGGCGAACTTCCGCGGCGGAGCAGCCTGATCGCGGCCGATTCAGAATAATTTGAGAACAGGAGTTTTGTATGCCTACTGGTATGGTCGCATATGACACAGGAGTGTCCGCAGAAGTTCAGGGAAACATCAACAACATCTGCAACGAGTTGATGTCGGTTTTGACAGGGCACGACAGTGACGTTGCCTCGTTCCAGAACGATTTCACCGCTACCGGGGTGTCCGACAGCTATGCCGCCATCGAATCCAGGTTTGGGTCGGCGGGTACCGCCGTCGCGGACATGATTGCCCTGGTGAGAAAGGTCCTGAACCTGAACGACGACACCGCCACCACCGCCGTGAGCAATGCCCAGAGGTGTGTCGACAACATTTGCTGAGCACATGCTGAAACGGGCTTCCCGGAAAGGGGAGCCGCTCCCGCAGAGCGTCTTATGAGGATGGTGCTGAAGAAGCCCGCCGGGTCCCCGACCGTGAGGGTCGGGGACCCGGCTCGTTGTTTGCTTGTTTACAGGAGGTGTACGTGCCCCTTGGCTAGAACGGTATTCAAGGAAGGGCGCAAAAGCCCTATCACGCTGCTGAGCAAGGGCCGTTCATAGTTCTTGCTTTGCCGGCGGGGTGGCGTGGCGCATGTTGCCCGAAAATTCTCCTGAGGTTCGCAAACAGAAGGAAGGGCGGGGCCAGCGAGCAATTCAGCTTGCCGGCCCCACCCTTCTCGTGGGGAGGAAATCAGAAGATCTTCTTGAAAGCGTCCTTGATCCCAGATCCTGCTTTTTTGACTCCATTCCAGGCATCTTCTGAACGATCGCCAACCCAGTCCCCAACATTCTTGCCGCCCCCAACCGGAATCATTGATACCAATCCGACTGTCACGCCGGCAGCGAGTCCGATTGCGGTGCCCACGCCCGGGGCGACAGAACCAGCAGTTGCTCCTGCAGCCGCCGACGTAGTAAGTGCACTTACTCCTGCCGTAATAAGTGCATTTGTTCCTGCCGTCGCAGCTGCTGATGCAGCTACTTGACCGGCGGTTCTGACCGTTGCGGTTTCCCGAACTTGGGATTTCCTGTCCTTGTCGCTGAGTCCCGGATTGGTTTCCCTGGATTTCTTGTCTGCCGCATTGTATTCGTCATTGTAGGTGAGGGCGGCCGATAGGGCTGTTCCGACGCTGCCGATGTTCTTCCCTACTGCGCCCAGTCCCTTGCCCACCGTGGAAAGCACTTTGCTCTTGCCGGCGACTGATTTGGCGGCCGATTTGACGCTTTCTTTGGCCGCTGCTTTCCAGTTGCTGAAATTGATGGCAAATTTCGGAGGCCTGAATGTTTTTCCCATGATTGTTATGGAGAGATTCTTCCAGTTCCCCAAATACTTCTTCTTGAGGGCCTCGTAGCCGGCTAGGCCGCTTTCTTGGAGTACCATCGACTTAATCTTGCCCGATGTGCTGGGCGGAGAACCCTGCGTGCCGTCGTCATTCAGGTTGTTCAGAGAGGACACGCACGTGTCGACCGCATTCTTGTATTGGGCTACCAAAGCCGATATTCGGAATTTCAGATTGCTTGCCGCGAAGTCCAGCTGCTGATGCGGTGAACTGGAGGCTGATCCTCCAGGAGGAGGGGGGGGAAGCGGGTCTGAACCCGGGTGGCATTGAAAACCATCATACGACGGTGGGGAAAGTGAGTAGCTGAGATTCTGTTTTGCATTGCTGATGCAGGAGTTCAGGGAGGCTGCCTCCGCGATCAATGAGTTGCGTTCCGGTTCCAGTGAGCGGACGGTGGAAGCGAAAGTGGTGATTGCGGAGGAGATGTTCGATGTGGCTGTTGAGACATTGGAGGCTTTGGTCGCCGGGGTGTCGAGCGCCGCGTAGAGACTTGCATCGCCGGGGGCCGTGAAGCAGGTGGACAGACCCTGCCATGAACTCTTGGCATCGGTGATGGCTGTCTTGAAGTCAGAACCGTGACTTTTCAGGTCGCTTGCCTCGGTATCCAAGGTGTCGGGGTCGACCCAGTTGTCCAGACATGAGGTATCGACAGAAGATAGCGTGGTCACGAGGGGATCCGGACCAGGAGTTGTTGCTGGTGCCACTGCCGTGCTTCCTTTCTGTTAGCTCGCTGTCATTTCGTGGGTTTACCGTCTGTAACCTTGACTTCTATAGGAGAATAGGCTGCCTGAGCGGAAGAAGTGAGATTCATCAGGGGCTCGCTTTGCAACGTGGTTTCGTACCCTGCTTGGGCTTCGCTGCCATAGTTTGTGGTATTGAGAACCTGCTCCCGCTCAGCCAGCTGGTATTGATAGACGGCCTGCCTTCCGCAGCTCACGGCATTGCTGGTGTGTTGCTCCGCGGAACTCATGGCTGAAGTCAGGACCCGGTTGTAGGCTTGGTTGAGTGCATTTTGGATGGGAGCCGATGGTCCCGTTGCACAGGCCGAGCCGAGGCTGTCGATGTCTCCTGACACCGAGGTGTGTGAGTCGGCTGCAGTGTCTTTGTGGGTCTCCGCGGTATCGAAGATACTGAAACACGTCGCAGGATCTATTTTATAGAACATTCTTCTCTCCGAAGTTGATTGTGGCTGCGGTCAGGGAAAGATATGCCCACAGTGGTTGGTCATCGAAGGAAGTGATGGTCACTTCGTCCTGTTGCGACTCCTGATAACACAGGGCCGAGCCGCGATGCGGGGTCGTGATCCACACGACGCCGTTCTCGGCGGAGTCGTCGATGAAACTGAACTGCTGCCAGGGCTCATCGGCGAATGCAGCCGCATCGCCACCGAGCTGTTGAGGCAAGGGCTGGCCTACCAGATGCTCCAGCATCTCCTGGATCTTGATTCCTGGCAGGTTGAAGGACGTCTTCCAGCCGGGTTGGGTGCCCGACCACATGAGGAGGATGCGTGCCAGGTCGTCGGTGGCGCAACGAGCGAGGCGGATTTTTCCACCGGCCGGTTCCTGGGGGGACGGGCCTATGAGCAGCAAGGTGGCTTCCTCTATTCCCCAGCCCTCCACGCCACGGTTGTCCTCCTCCGGTCCGGCGTTCTCCAGGATCCAGTGTTTCCCGTGGTTGAGCATGCCCAGGACCACCTCGCCCAGTTCCGTGGGGGAGCCGTTGTCGTTGACGAAACCTGCTCCTCGTAGCTCCTCACGGGGAAGGTGGTTCCTGGCCCGCCTGCCGAAGAAACCCGCTGAGGACAGGGATTTCAGCTCGGTCAGCGCACCGGGCGACAATTCGTAGATGTTGCCCAGCAGAGCGGGAGGGAGGCAACCCTGCACCGTCACGTCCTCGCGAGGGACGCCGTCTCGTGCGGTGGCCCACTGGTCGAGCACGGCCTCCGGGACCTGGGCTGTCAGCTGGGGCAGCATTCCGTGTTCCAAGGGATGCAGCGAATCGAGGATCTGTTCGAAGGAGCCGTCGGGCTGCCAGGTGACCACGGGAAGGGTGAGGGTCAGCTCGGCGATGGCATTGCCCGCCACCATGAGGTCCTGAATCATCATCACGCCCAGGAGGTCATCCGTCGGGGGCTTCACCGGGGCCAGAGCCCAGATGCGTCGCCTCTCCCGGGGACCCGGGGTTGCGTTGCCGTCGGGAATGGCTGCCACGTTCACGACGTAGGCGCCGGTCACCTCTTGGGGGATGGCGCGAAGATTCGCCTGAGAGATGGATGCAAGGGTGGTGGGGGTAGGACTGTCGATCCGGGATTCACGGAGCACAATCGTCGGTCGGAAACCCAGATAGTCGGGAGGGGCGCTCGCCACCACCATCCCTTCTGCTGGGACGACTTCCCATATCTCCGGCACCTCGAACGAGAAAGCCGCGCCGTTGAGTTCCATGTCGAACCTTCCTGCTCGGATGCTCGTCAGCTTAACCCGACACCCGGGTCACCCCATCCGACGAAGATGGGTCGTCAATCGGTCAAGCTCGGCCTGTGGGTCCACGAATAAACGGAGCAGCGGGGCGAGCGTCGTTAGGCTGAAAGCGTCCGATACCACGAAAGGACTGAGACAATGGAGTTCATTCCTGAGGCAGGAGCCTGCCTGGCCACCCGCAACGTCATCGAAGAAAAGGGCCTGGTGCGCTGGATGGTCCGGGGGCCGTCGAAGGTGCCCGCCGACAACGGCTGGCAGATCATGAGTCACATCGACACCTCCGAATACCTCAACGACCCGTCGAACTGGCAGATCGTCGACTTCAACGACCTGTGCACCATCGAAACCGCCCTCATCGGCATCTGGGACCTACCCGTCGGCTCCGACCTGCAGATCGTGCGCGATGAGCTGGGCATCCGGATCGTCGACACCCCCACGGGACGCGAAATCCCGGTCGAGAACCTCTACGTTCCCCCGTCCCAGCGTGCGAAGTGACGAGACGCTGTGTGCCCGACCACCGGTCGGACGCACAGCGCCTCTTTTCTGCGTCAGCTCCTAGCTCCTGGTGTAGTGAGCCACGTAGTCGATCTGGATGTCGGATACCTGCGGGGTGAGATCCCCCGGAACGCCGCCGTCGACGGTCTCGGTGTGGCTCTGCTTGCCGTTGGGATCCATCGCTCCGGTCTGCACCCCGAACCACATCTGCGTGTCGGTGACGTTCGGCTGATCGATCCGACCCCACTCCTTGCCGTCAAGGGTGAAGATGATGTGATCCTGCTCCACGATCGCGCCGTAGGTGTGCCAGCCGGTCATGTCCTCGTGGTCGACGAACTTGTGATCCTGCTTGTCGTCGGAATCCCAGTGGTAGGTGCCCATGATCTCGGGTCCGTTGACTCGCCCCTCGGCGAAGTCGATCTCCGGGGGCCAGGTCTTGTTCTTCGGCCACAACAGGAAGACATAGCCGATGCCCTTGGACTTCGGGAACTTCGCGCGAACCTCCCAGCGGCCACGCGAGGCCGAGAAAGCCTTCGCGGTGCTGGTGCCCCCGGCGTACCATTTGCCGTCCTTGTACTCGGTGCGCACGATCAGCTCCCCGTTGCGCACGAACGTGTTGTTGTCGGACATCACCCCCATGGCGCCGTGCCCCACCTCGGGTTCGCCCCAGCCGTAAGGCTCCCAGCCCAGCTCCTCGAGGGATGCATCGAAGCCCTCGAAATAGTCGATGTTCCACCCGTTGATCTCGGCATCGGAGCGGCTCTGGCCGGACCATCCCTCGGAGACCTGCTGCGGCGTTGCAGACCCGGCTGCCGAGGACTGGTGGGACGCGACCGGGGTGTTCAGGGGCGAACGATCGCCTGAACCCCGCGACACGGAGGACATCGTTGCAGTCGGTGTTTCACTCGCCGACGACGTGGGAGCTCCGGTTGATGATGACTCGGTGGTTGCTGACTCGCTCGCCGTGGGCGTGCTGTCGCTGCTCGTGATTTCCGATGCCGGCGTAGCTGTTGCCTGTGCGCCGACGAGCCCGCTCGGGGTGGGTGACGCTGCCCTCGGAGTGACCCTGCTTGAACGGAGAGAAGCCGGGTTCGCGGTCACGTCCTGGGTGGCGCCGTGGGGTTGTAAGAACAACCCCCCTGTGATCGTCGCGGCCGCGAGGCCCAGAGCCATTAGGGGTTGAGTTATTCGGTTTGGTATCAAGGTCCCTCTCCTTAACGGTACGGAAGAACCCTAACGGGTGATCGTGCTTCACCCAACCCCTAGTGACTCCATAAGCGTGTGCGACCCCACCGGGCGGGAGCGACACGCTACGATTCAACTACGAGCGGGTCGGGGGGTCGGTAGGGCACCCGCAGGTTCTTGAGAGCCCGGTGAGAAGCTGATGAGACCGCACATTTCCGTTTGTATCCCGGTCTACCAGGGCGCACCAACCCTGGCGGCGACCCTGCGGTCGGTGCTGGCGAGCGAGAATGCAGACTTTGAGGTGGTGATCCGGGACAACGGCTCGACCGACGGCACCAGTGGCGTGGTCGCAGGGTTCGACGACCCGCGCATCCGATACATCCGCTCCGAAGGAACCCTTCCGCTGCCGGCCAACTGGCGCGCAACCGTCGGGCAGGCCCGTGGGGAGCTGATCAAGGTGGTGTGTGCCGACGATCTCATCAGCCCGGACTGTCTCGCTTCCCAGGCCGCGCTCCTGGAGGATCCGACGGTCGCCCTCGTCGCGTGCCGCCGCGACTTCATCGACGGTAATGGCGACGTTCTCAACCGCAACGCGGGCCTGCCGGGTTTGTTGGGCCGGCACGGTGTCTCCGAGGTCGCCAGGACGGCGGTTCGATTCGGGATCAACCCGGTCGGAGAACCTGCCTGCGTGATGTTCCGCCGCAGGGACTACGACGCCATCGGCGGGTTCGACGGCGCGATCGTGTTCGCCATGGACATCGACGCCTGGCTGCGGATCCTCACCCGCGGCGACATGATCGGCCAGCCCGAGGCGCACGCTTCATTCCGCATGTGGACGGAGTCGTTCTCCAACAGCCACAACCGGCAGCAACTCGGCGAACACCTCCGGTTCTTCAAACAGGTCGCGAACAACCCCCGCTACGAGATCCCGACCGTCCTGCGTCACCTCAGCCCCGCGACGGCTCGCGTCTCCTGGCGTGCCTGGGCGGTGCGGCAGTGGTTGTGGGGCAGGAGGGGAGCTCGGGGTCAGGCCGTTTGGAGGCGTCGCAAACCTAGGAAGAACGGCACCAAACAGCAGCAAGAGAACGCGAACCGACCGATCCTCCAGACCGGCTCCTGCGGGGCCAGGATCGATGCGACACAGCCCACCACTGCGACGACGATCAGCGCCACCACCGACCAAGCAACCCGGACCGGGGCGTGACGTCGCGTCACTGCGAACCGCAGCACCACCGCCTGTGAGAACAACGCCAAGAAAGTCGCGGCTGCCGTGCCATCGAGCCCAAACGGCACGATGAGCGCGAAGGTCGCAGCGATCTTGACCACCACGGCCACCACCGAGGCCCACGCCAAGGGCACCGACCAGCGGATCGTGATGAGCATCTGGCTGCTCGCCGCCGCCGCCGCGACCGGGAAAGCGGCCAACCCGATCAACGCGACCACCGAGACCAGGTCCTCCTGCGCGTAGGTGTCAGGAGCGAAGATCTGCAACAGCGTAGGGGCCGAGACGGTGACGCCGAGCACCGCCCACGCCACCAGCGAGAACACTCCGTCCCGGGAGGTTGCGATCACCCGCCACCGCTGTGCGTCGTCGTCGACGTTCTTCAGACGCGGCAACCAGGCGCGGTTGGTGAACGTCAGCATGAGCGTGACGACATTGCCGATGGTGAACGCCACCTGGTAGCGCGCCACCTGCACCTCGCCCAGCATGCGTTGGATGATGAACCGATCCCCGGCGGTGAGCAGGAAAGTCGACAAACCGGCGAGGGCCAGCGGAATCCCGAGACGCAGTCCGCGACGCAACGTCTCCTTGTCGAACAGCCCCGCCAGCCGCGGCCTGGTCCACGCCAGCCCCAACGCGAGCGCGACCACCTGACCGATGATCCCGCCCAGCGCGTACACCTCTGCGGTGCGCTCCCAGGTGAACAGCAGCAGCAGACCGAGCAGCAGACCACCCACCGTCGAGATCAACGACACAGTGGCGAACCGTGCGAACCGGTCCTCGGCCTGCAGCAGCGACAGCGACAGCATCACCCCCACGCCAGGGGCGGTCCAGCCCAGCGTGATGAGCACCAGCGTGTAGCTGGAGAACCCCAGCGCGGGCGCCCACAGCGGCGACAGCAACGCGATGCCTCCGACGATGACCACGTCGATGGCCAACCCGGCGGCCAGCAGCCCTCGGGCGCGGGCCGGGTCGGCGTCCTCCACCCGCTGCATCTCCAACGCCTGGTCCAAACCAAGCACGGTGAGGACGATCAACAGCTGGTAGAGCGCGATGGCCGCCGACAACGACCCGAACGCCGCCACCGGCAGGACGTGGGTGAGCACGGGGGAGACCACCGTCGCCACGACCATCTGCATGGACCAGATCACGACGTAGAGCATTCCCCGACCGAACAGGTCGGAGGTGCCTCCCCTGCCCGCGACCTTGGTCGTTTCCTCCGGGGGCTCCGGGGGCGTGGTCGTTCCTTCCGGGGTCATGGCAGCGGCCACAGGTCCTGCTCGATCCGGTCCAGCAGGGCGGTGGAGTCCTCACGGAATTTGCGGGCGAACAGGGCGGGTGCGACTTCTCGGGTGCGGGCGGCGCGCAACGCCGGAAGGTCGGTTTCGTCCAGCCACCGCGGGTTGGGGCTGGGACGTCTGCCCCAATCGATGTACCAGGCGTTCCCATCGTGATGGTAGGAATCCTTTTCGGCGCCGAACTCGGGAGAAGCCAACAGGGTGGGGATCATGGTTTCGTCGGGAACCCACACGGTCCTGAAATAGTCGACGATGTCCGGTCTGGAATCGATGATTCCCAGCAGTAGCTCAGCGTGGTGGCGGGCAAGCACCTTGAGCTGCGACCCACCTGCGGGACGGAGTCTCCGGGGCCAACGTCGCGGAAGCGGAGACCAGACCCGTCGTCGATTCTCGGGCCGATTGCGGAAAACGAAACGGTCGTAACCACGCATCACCCCCCAATCGGCGATCGGTAGCGGCTGCACATCGACCCATGACCGGTCCCGGAAGGAGCGGGACAAGCGTTTTGCGAGCGTTTGCGCGTCCACCAGCGGATAGTCCGCCCCCGTCATCAACACGACGTGCTGGATCTCCGGTTCACTGCATGCCGCCCGGTAACCGGTGAGCTCGGCCTCCACCAGTCCGAAACTGGCCCAGCCAGAGGAAACACGTGGCAGCAGACGCACCCGCTGGGGGAGTCCATCCGTCATCTCGTGGTGCATCTCGGGAGAGGTGCCGGCATCGACGTGGAGGAAGATGGGAAGCCCATCCAACGCTTTCACGAGCCGGTGAAGGTGTCCGGGTTTGTCATGGGCGAGGATGACGACTGCGACGCTCATGAGCCGTTGCCCTCCGGAAGTTCGTACACCGTGACCCCATCCCCCTGGTATGCGACGGTGACCCCCGGGGTTGCCTGGAGCGCCTGTTCGAGTCGGGTCTGGTCGGAGGCGAGTTGCTGGCCGTAGCGTTCGTCGAAGGCCTTCATTCGTTCGCTCGCCAGCACGTAGCGTACCTTTGCCCGCGCTTTCATCCAGTGCTGCATGAGCATCTCCAGGTCTGCCTGGGGGTCGTAATCGGCGCCGGTTTTCGCAGGATAGATTTCGGTGGTCTCGTCGCGCAGCAGCAATTCCCGGGAAATGTAGAACGTGTCCTTGCCCGAGATGAGCACCGGTTCGGCCAGTGTGGTGCCGAGAGCGAACACCTTGGTTTCGTCGGTGACGTGTTCCTCCACCCAGGCCACGGCCTTCACGTTTTCGGGGTTGATCACGCGTGTGTAGTCCATCCCGGTGGTTCCGATGACGAACACCGCTGTCAGGGCGACCACACCGGCGTTGCGGACCGGATGCCACGGAACCGTCCAGAACCGCCGGCCCGTTCGAGGCAGGTTGATTGACCCGATGATCGCGAGCCACGGAAGACAGAACAACGAAACCCTGAAGATGCCCTCCGAGCCGTAGGAGTTCGCGGCAAACAGAGCAACCGGACTCGCTGCGGCCAGCGCGAGCCCCAAGGTCATGCGGTTGTGGAAGCGGATGAGGGCGACGAGCGCGGCGATGCCGATGCACACGAGCGCGATGGACGGCACCCAGAACGTGATCCGGTTGACGAGGTCCGCGGTGAGGGCGCTGGAACTCGGCCTGGAGGGGGTTTTGAAGTTCGCGATGACGTTGAACATCTCGTCGAGGGACACGTACGACTTCAACACGCCGCGGTTGAGCAGCGCCCAGATCACGGCGGGGGCGACGAGCACTACCGGCGACCACCACAACTTCATCAACCGAACCACCACCAAGGCGATGCAGATCAGCGTCGCCAGGAAGGGACTGAGCTGATGGGTGGGGGCGACTGCGATCGAAAGCGCCAGGGCCGCCCAGACCCGCGGCCATTTCAGACCCGTGCTGTTGCGCAGCAACGCGGTGGTGGCGGTCGTGACGAGGGCCAGACCCGCGACCTGGGGGGCGTAGAAGCTGGTGGTCAGGCTGGAACCGAGCGCGAAGACCAGCCCCGCCCACCAGGCGCGTTCGTCGTCGACGAAGTAGCGCGCCAGCTGCGCGACCGCCAGGCAGTTCACGCCCGCGCCGACGGCCCCGAACACGGCGGCGTACATCATCAGGTCCGGCCAGCCCGCGGCCTGCTGCACCAGTGCGCTGGACGCGAACAGACCCGAGTAGGCCTGGTAGATCCCGGCTTCGCGGTCCAGACCCCCATGGGTGATGAGCAGGTTCACCAAACCGATGTGACGGGCCGCCACCTGCACCGTCGGGGTGCCGTACATCAGGGCCTGGCTCATGGGGACGACGGTGGCCAGCAGCACGATGCTCCAGCTGCGCCCACCGACGCTGGAGAAAGCCCAGCACACGGCGAACACGATGGCACCCAGTCCGAGGAACCACAGTGGGCCGGCGGCCAGCGCAGCACCGTAGAGGGCCGGCGGCTGGGGCTGTATGCCCGCGGCGAGCACGGCGACGAGGAAGCCTGCCGTGGCCAGACCGATCGGTCCGATCATCGCTCGGCCCGTCCGGTGCATCCACGTCGCCTCCAGGCTCGGGGGGCGTTTGCACGCCACCCACACGGCCACCGCCGTCGAGGCGAGCAGGATCAGCGTGGCCATCACACGCGGATGCCAGAAGCTGGTGAGCGCCATCGGCAACGAACACAGGATCAGTACCGCGAGGCTGCCGACGAACCACGACAGGATGAGATCGAGACCGTGCAGCCGGTACACCACCGCAATAGCCAGGCCGGGAACGGTGTGCAGCAGGACCGCCACCAGCAGACCTTGGAATCCGCCGTTGCCGCCAGTGATCGTCAACAGCACACCCACCATTCCGAGGAAGGCCACGAGCAGGGCTACCCAGAACCGGTTCAGCTTCTCCTCGTCCTCCTTGGTGGCCGAGGTGATGGCGACGGGTTCCATCTCCGGGTCGGGAACGATGGAAATGCGCGCGGGGGTGGTGGCTTTTTCTTCACCCTTCAAGGAGTCGATACTCATCTAGGATTCCCCTCGTTGCCATGCGCGGTGTCGCGCTGTATGGGCGGTCGATAACGTCCGTCCTCAGGTAGGGTCATGTCATGCTGGAACGAACTATGCGCAGCAGCGACAACCCCGAGTGGGCCGGCGCGGTGTGGATCGGCGAACTTGATCTTAGCGACCTGGCATCGGCAACGAAGGATTCGTGGCTTGAGTTGGCCGGTGGATCGGATTATCGCAAGGCCCGTTTCCTGGTGCGCGAGGGGCAGACGGTGCGTGGTTTTGTCACGGTCGACATCGCGGAGGGACAGGTTCGGGTCGACGAGCTTCGGCGTGCCGTCGAGGAACTCCCGGCTGCCGTCCCGGAACCGGAACCGTTCCGGCCACCGATCAGCGTAGTGATCTGCACCCGCGACCGGGGAGGGCTGCTCCGCGAGGCGGTCGGTTCCGTCCTGGCTAGCGACTACCCGGACTTCGAGGTCGTGGTGGTCGATAACGCCGGGTCCACGTCCGAGACCCGTGACGTGGCCCTGCGCCATCCCGATCCCCGGGTGCGCTACGTCCACGAGCCGCTTGCAGGGCTCTCCTATGGCCGCAATCGGGGGATGCAGGTGGCCGCCCACGAATACGTCGCTTTCATCGATGATGACGTGGTGGTGGACCGCCACTGGTTGACGGGAATCGCTCGCGGTTTCGGTCGCGATCCCCGTGTCGGGTTGGTGTGTGGGCTGGTGCCCAGCGGTGAGATCCGCACTCGCACTCAGGCGTGGTTTGACCAGCGTGTGACCTGGGCTGATGCGCGGAAACCCTGTGTGTACTCGCTGTCCTCGCCGCCTGCGGAGCTGCCGCTGTTCCCCTTCCAGGTGGGCGCCTACGGCACAGGGGCCAATACCGCGTTGACCAGGACGGCCTTCGAGCGCCTTGGTGGATTCGACGTCACCCTGGGGGTTGGCCAGCCCACCAAAGGTGGAGAGGACATCGACATGTACCTGCGCATGCTCGCAGCCGGGTACTTCATCAGCGTGGAACCCTCGGCCATCACGTGGCACCGTCATCGCTCCGACCTTCCCGCGCTCAAAGCCCAGGCCCGCGGATACGGCACCGGAATGGGGGCGTGGTTCACGAAGATCCTGTGCACGCCATCGCTGCTGCGACTCGCGGTGGGCAAGGTCCCGGGCGCGATCTCCAGGATGCGGACGATAGCGCGGGGAGGCTCGTCGAATCCGGAGGACACCGACGCAGAATTTGGGCTTCCGCAGGGATACACCGCTGCGCTTGGGGCGTTGGAGATGCGCAGTGCTCTCACCGGTCCCTTCCGCTACGCCCAGGCGTGTCTGGGAAAGGTACGCAACCGCTGGCGTTCAGGGACGGGGATGTCCGGGGGACATCGCCCCCCAGCATCGTGATCCGTCCCGTGAGCTGAGGGTGCGTGGCCAGCAGCTCGTCGTGGAGATCCGGCAGCAGGAGCAACACCTCTTCGGGGTTGGCGGCGATGAGTTCTGCCGGGCTGATCACGGGCACGCGACTTCCGGGCATGCACCGTCCCTGCTTGGCCGGTGACGCGTCGCCGACCGCGAGGATCGCGCCGGCAGCCTCGCCCACCATCGCCAGTTCCGCGACAGCCTTCGACGCGGCACCGTAGGCGAACAGGCGCGTGCCCGCGGCGCGGTGGCCCTCCAGATAGGAGCACAGCTGGTTTGTCGAGGCCGAGACCGCATCCGCCAGGCAGGCGAGCCCCCCCGGGGTTGCCAGCCCCCGCCGGGCCTCGTCGTCGTAGGCAGCCAACAGACCGGCGTCGGGTTCTCCGCCTCGGCTGGCGAGCACCACCGCGACCCCACCGTAGAGGTCGTAGCGCAGCACGCTGATGGGGGTGAGACCAACCGTGCTGAGCGCGGTTCTCAGGGACGTGAGGGTGAAATAGCCGTGATGGCCGTGACGCAGCGCGGTCCAGGTGCGCTGCGCGACGATGTCGCCGAGCGGCTGGATGAGGAAAACGGCCAGACCGTCGCCGGCCAGCGCCTCGGCGTGGCGGGCGAGAACGGCGGGGAGGTCGCGTTCGTGCATCAACCCGAAGCTGTCAACCACCAGATCTGCGGGCCCGTCGGTTGGGGTCAGGTCGAGCAGCGGCAACCAGCTGCCGCCGTGCGGGGAACCGAACTCGACGACCGTGGCCCGACCGGCGAGGTGACCGAGCCGTCCCAGGTCCGCGACCGCCTGGCGGGCCTGGTCGACGACCGCCTGCGGTTCTGGCACCGGAACTTCCGGTTCGCTGGTGTCGTCGGCGTCGAGCTGTGCCAACCCGCAGCCGCGGCACAGCCGCATGGCCAACGCGTGGGTGGGGTCGGGGAGCGGGTCGGTGGGCAGCGGCCAGTGACGCGGCGACGGTTGGGCGCCGAGGTCGAGCACGATCACGCCGTCGCGGGAGCCGCACAGGATGCACTCAGCCATGTCGGATCTCCTTCTTCGGCATGATGGGGGCATGGAGGTACGCGAAACCGGTATCAGCGGGGTGGTGACGTTTACTCCCCGCCCGCATCGCGACGACCGGGGTGTGTTCACCAGGACCTTCGATGCGGCCATTGGTGCGCGTCACGGGGTGGTGTTCGGCGAGCACGCCCAGGACTCCCAGTCGCGGTCGGCCCTCGGTGTGCTGCGAGGCCTTCACGGTAGGCTGGGCGACGGCGAGTCCAAGCTCATGCGGGTCTCCGCCGGTGCGGTGTTCGGCGTCGTGGTGGATGCGCGCATCGGGTCTTCGACCTTCGGCTCCCACGTCTCGCTGATGCTCGACGACCACGACTTCGTCGTGTTGTGGGTCCCGACCGGGTGTCTCGTCGGCTTTCAGGTGCTGCGAGGCCCCGCGGATGTGCAGTACCGGATCGACCGTCCTCACGACCCGGCTGAGGACGTCGCGGTGCGGTACGACGATCCGGACCTGGGCATCGCGTGGCACCCCGGCGACCCGATCGTGAGCGACCGCGACCTCGCGGCGATTTCCTGGGCGGACCTGGTGGCCCGGCTCCGCAGCTCCTGAGCGTCGAGGCCTCATGTCGTGGCCCGGAGCCCGGCGTCGATCCGGGAGGATTCCTGCAGTTCACGGATCCGGGCGAGTCGCACGAACCGGTGGGTGAACAGGTCCTCGGTCATGCCGTGGTCGCGGTAGGCGGCGGCCAGTTCCCGTGCCCCGTCGGCGATGCCGCGGCGCACGTTCGCGCCCGGCAGCAGACGACGCAGCCGGGAGAAGTCCACCCGGTAGGAGCGCGGGTCGTTGCCGGCCTCGCCGGTGATCCGCACCGCCGCTCCGGTTTCGGCGGCGACCACGTCTGCGATCTCCGCGACGGTGACGTTGTTGGCCTCGGTGCCGACGTTGATCTTCTCACCCCGCACCGCATCGGCGGGGGCCACCAGAGCGGCTGCGAACACCTCGGCGATGTCGGCGGCGTGTACGAGCGGTCGCCACGGGGTGCCGTCGGAGAGCACCAGTACCTGGCCGGTCAGCAGGGCGTACCCGACGAGGTTGTTGAGCACGATGTCGGCGCGCAGTCGCGGGGAAAAACCGAAGGCGGTGGCGTTGCGCAACGAAACGGTGCAGAAGTCCGCGTCGGTGAGCTCGTCGAGGTCCTTCTCGACCCGCACCTTGCTGATCGCGTACGGGGTGACCGGCGCCAGGTCGGCGTCCTCCGCGACGAGCCCGTCGCCCGCCGCGCCGTAGACGCTGCACGTCGAGGAGTACAGGAAACGCCCCACACCCGCCTGTTTCGCGAGTCGCGCGAGCCGCACCGAGGCCGCGTGGTTGATGTCGTAGGTGATCTCGGGGGCGAGATGTCCGAGGGGGTCGTTCGACAACGCCGCGAGGTGAATGACCGCGTCGAATCCCTCCAGGTCGGCGACGCCCACGTCCCGCAGGTCGAGGCGCAGGCCGGGCGGGTCGGCGGGGGCAGGGCCGAGCACGCAGTCGGCGAACCAGCCGACGTCGAGGCCGGTGACATCGTGGCCCGCTGCGCGCAGCACCGGGGCCATGACGGTGCCGAGGTAGCCCTGGTGGCCGGTGAGCAGGACCTTCATGTGGGAACTCCGATCTTCACGGTGGTGGTGGGCACGACGAAAGCCTCGGCGTACCGGTGGTTGCAGTGGATGCCGCGCAGCCTCATGAGCGCGGTGAACGCCTCCGCGTCGAACCAGGGATGTCCCTCGGCCTGGCTGGGGTAGTGGCGGGTGATGACGTCGGCTTTGAGGTGTGCCACCTCGTCGGGAACGGGCACGAATGTGGCCGGGGTGGGCAGGTCGGGTTCGTACTTTGCGATCTCGTATCCCCACACCGGTTGGCGGCGGAAAGCCTGGGCCAGCAGCTCGGCGACGAGCCGGTGGTCCTGGTGTGCGTCACCGTGCTGGGGACCGATCACCAGGTCCGGTTCTCCCGTTTCACGCAGCGCCACGACGGCCTGTTTCACCTCGCCCCAGTGGGCCGGGAGCCGGTTGTCGGGAAAATCGGCGACCCGCACGTCGAGGTCCGCCCCGGCGCACAGCTCCGCCAGGGCGGCTCGTTCCTCGTCCTCGCGGACGGTTCCCGCGCCGGTGAGGACCAGGGCCGTCACACGCATCCCGGGGGTGGCCTCGCACAGCATACGGACGGTGGCGCCTGCTCCGATCGCGACGTCGTCGCAGTGCGCCCCCGCCAGCATCAGGTGGTGTACCGGTTCGAGGATCATGGCACCGTCACCATGCCGCGACGACCCCACGGCACGTTTCCGGAATCGTACATCGCGTCCAAGAACGCGCGTTCCTTGAAGGTGTCGGCGGGCAGCCAGAACCCGTCGTGCCGGTAGGCGATCAGCCGCCGGGCGGGCAGGAGCTCCGCGAATGCGGCGTTCAGGTCGCGACCGCCGCCGAGGTGGTCGAAGAACGACTGGCGCATGATGAGGTAGCCGCCGTTTGCGCGGATCGGAAGCTCCTCCAGGAGGTGGAATCCGGAGACGGTGTCATCCTCACGGGTGTTGATCACGTGGAAAGTGGCGTGTGGGCGCACCGACAGCATCATCGCCACGGCGTCAGGGGTGGCCTTCATGCGCTCTACCATGTCGTCGAGGGAGACGTCGGTGAGCACGTCGGAGTAGTTCGCGAAGAACATCTCCTCGTCGGCGATGAAGGGTCGAGCCAGTCTCAGGCGGTCGCCGATCAGGGTGTCCGGGCCGGTGTCGAGGTAGTCGACGTGCCAATGCCGGGCCCGCGGATGGTTCGCGACCACGCTCGCCACCGCTTCCTGGATCTGGTCGGCGGCGTGACCGAGGCACAGCACGAAATCGGTGTGGCCGTAGGCGGCGTAGTGACTCATCACATGCACCACCAGGGGAAGATCGCCGACGAGCTGGAGCGGTTTGGGTAACCCTTCGCCGCTCCATCCGAGCATGCGCATGCCGTGACCGCCACAGAAGAGTACGACTTTCATTGTTGTCCCAGGGTTTCGACTTCAAGTTCGGGCAGTGGCCACACGAGCCGGGTGCCGGGCCTCAGGGTGGCCGTCAGCTGGGCGGTGATCTCGTCGCGGAGGTTCCACGGCAGCACGAGCACGTCGTCGGGACAGTCCTCGATGAGGTGCTCCGGAGACACCACCGGAATGCGGGTACCGGGGGTGTATCGACCGTGTTTGAAGGTGTTGCGGTCCGCGGCGTAGGCCAGCAGATCGGGGCGGATGCCGCAGTAGTTGAGGAGGGTGTTGCCCTTCCCAGGTGCACCGTACGCGACCACCCGCCGACCTGCCCGCCGAGCCTCGATCAGGAACGAGACCAGGTCGTCGCGGATCCCGGCGACCCGCTCAGCGAGACCGAGGTAGCCGTCCGGGCTGTCGAGTCCGGCGGTTCTCTCCACCGCCTCGACCTCCGCCACCCGTGGATGTTCGGAGACATCCGCTTCCTTGGGCACCGCCCACAGCCGGATTGAACCGCCGTGCGTGGGCAACAGCTCCACGTCGACGAGCCTCAGTCCGCCTGCCGCGAGCCCATGTCGGGCGGCGAGTACCGTCCAGTACTGGAAGTGCTCATGATAGATGGTGTCGAACTGTGCGGCGGTGATCAGCGACAGCGCGTGGTGAACTTCGATGGACACCCGCCCGGTGTCGGCGACCAGTTCCCGCAGCCCTGCGGCGAAACCGGTGATGTCGGGGATGTGTGCGAAAACGTTGTTGGCGACGACGAGATCAGCCGGGCCGTGTTCGTCGCGCACCCTGGCCGCCAGCGCTTCGTCGAGGAAGGCCCTCAGCATGGGAATGCCCTTGGCGCGGGTCGCTTCGCTGCAGTTGACGCTCGGTTCGATGCCCAGGCAGCGGATGCCGCGGTTCACGACGTGCTGGAGCAGGTATCCGTCGTTGGCCGCCACTTCGACGACGAAACCGTCCGGGTCGAGGCCTAGGGCATCCACGGCCTGGTCGACGAACCTTCGGGCGTGCTCGACCCACGAAGTGGAGTAGGAGGAGTGGTAGGCGTAGTCGCCGCCGAAGGTGTCCTCCGGTGTGATGAGGGCCGGAATCTGCAGCAGCAGGCAGTCGGGGCACAGCCGGAGGTGAAGCGGGTAGGTCGCCTCGGGAAGGTCGAGCTGTTCCTCGGACAGGAAAGATTCGCATGGCGGGCTGGCACCGAGGTCGAGCACGGAGATGAGTTTGCTGTTGCCGCACAGGCGGCAGGTGATACTCACCGAGGGTTTCCTTCCTGCTTGCGTCGACGCCGTCGAATGGCGAAGTGCCCGACGACGTAGCCGATACCGGTCATCACGAACGCGGATGCGATCGCGAATGCTCCCCCCAGACCGCGCCCGCGTGTGCGGGGGGCCGAGAACAGTTCCCGCAGGAAACCACGCGGCAGGACGCGCGTGGCGTAGGACATCTCCGTGGACAGCGACGCCTTGCGTGTGGTGCGTTCACTCACGGCGGCTTTCGAGATGCCTTCGGCGTAGGAGCGACGCCACAGGTAGCTCCACGTGAGGCGGTCGGAGCTGACGTGGTGCCGCACCCGGCTTTGTGGTTCAAAGAGGATCGTGGCGTTGGGATGGTGGCGGGTCGCGCGGATACACAGCTCGGTCTCCTCGCAGCCGTACGGCACGCGACCCACGCGACCGAGGTCCTCGCCGAACAGCCCGGCGGTGTCGAACACGCTGGTCCGAAACGCCATGTTGCATCCCATGACGTTGCGCACCGGGGCGAGAGTGGTGGGTTGTCCCTCGTAGGTGCAACCGACCACCCAGTCCAATTCACCCCGGCCACTGCGGGCCTCGGGCAGCGAGACGGGCCGGGTGGCTCCGTCGGGCCAGCGGGGTGTGGCAGCGCCACCAGTGATAAGCACCTCCTGATCCGTGAAGGGGACCAGGAGGTGTTCGAGCCAACCGGATTCGGGGGTGGCATCGTCGTCGAGAAAAACGATCACATCTGTGTCGACGAGTCTGATTGCCGTGTTCCGGCCCCCGGACAGACCCCGTCTACGAGTGTTCGCCACGACATCCACCAAGGGACCCGAAAGCTCACCCGCCTTGGTGAGGAGGTCGTCGTTGTGGTCGACGACCACGAGCACGCGTCCGGTACGTCCGGAGGCTTCGAGTTGACGGGCGGCCTCCAGCACGCCGTCGCGGAGGTCCGTCCAACGGTCCAGTGTGTAGGCGCAGACGACAACGGTGACGCTTTCTAGGGCGTGACCGTTGTCGTCTGCAGAAGATCCGGAAGGGTCGTCAGACATGTACGTGTTCCCACTCGCGTGAGCGTAGGCGGCAGGTGGGCAGGTGGTGGCGCGCCGGGGCGGCGACCAGTCGGGTGCGTTTGGCGCGACCGTTGCGGGCGGTCTCGGTGGTGATGGTGCGCAGCACCCGTTGCCCGTCGGCGAAGGTACGCAGGTTGCTTTCACCGTGGATGCGGCTCAGCTCAAAGCTGGGCACCTCGGTGACCGCCAGGCCCGCCTGTGCGGCGCGAACCGTGATGAGCGTCTCGATCTCGAAGCCGTCGCCCCAGATGCGGCTCCCGTCTGCGGGTTGGGGCAGATCCGGATCGGGCAGGTTCAGGGCCGGGACGATGCTCTTCCAGAATGCGTTGTAGCCGTAGCACAGGTCGGTGAATTTTGTGCCCAGGCTGAGGTTGCTCAAGACGTTCAGGCCCCAGTTGCCGGCTGAACGTAGACGGGTCAGGTCCACGGAGCCCCCGCCCGGCATGTACCGCGATCCCTTCGCGAAATCCGCGCCATCGATGAGTGCGTCGACGAACGCGGGGATCTCGCACGGATCGGCTGAGCCGTCGGCGTCGAGGGTAACGAGAATGTCGCCGGTGGCGGCGTGCATGCCGCAGATCAGGGCATTGCCCTTGCCGGTGCGGGTCTGGTGGACGATCTGAAGATTGGACAAGTGATTGCGTGCGACGTCTATGGTGCCGTCCTGCGACCCCGCGTCCACGAGAACCACCTCGTAGACGTCGGGCATGTCGGGGAGCAGTACCTCCAAGTTCTTGGCCTCATCCTTGGTCGGGATGATGACAGACACGCGTGGGATGTGTGGCCGGGTGTGCATGTGATACCCCCTTGCGTCGAGATCAAGAAGTGCGCAGTTCTGTAGAGCGGATGACGAGTGTCTGCACGTCCGGGTGGTGGCAGTACAACACAGCGCCATGAGCAAGAACTGCGCATTACTGATGATCATATGATGATTTTTTGTGCCGGGGGCTGATTGGGGGAATTTTCGGTGTGTCTGAAGGTATCCGAACGATTGAAGCAGGTAATGCCGTCGATGACGTGGCCGTCGTTCCCAAGCGCGCCGGAAGTTGAACGGCAAATAACCTCAAGCTCATGGGCTCATCCCGAGTCGGGGTTGGCGTAATGTAATGACTGAAAGTCTGACAAGAAATCTATTTTTTCCGCAGTTTTTCGGAAAAGTGATTGAGTCGGCGCGGATATGACGAAGGAACGGCCCGAGTCGAAATCATTGTGGGATGGGTGCCCGAGGGTCGGGAACCCGTCGCCTCAGTCGGTCGGTGGTTCGTAGGACAGGCCCGGCAGTTCGAGGCGCCTGCTCCCGCCCCCCGGTTCCGGGACGCGCAGCACCCGCCAGGCCTCTCCTTCCAGGATGTCGAGGCCTTCGGGGGTCCAGCTGGCGTAGCTCTCCACCCCGGGGATGCGGGGTCGCACGGAGATGAAGGCGCGTTCCAGGGTGCCGTCGAGGTGGGAGATTCGGATCAGTCCCGAGGCGTCGGCAGTGGCGATGAGGTCGCCGGTGGGGTGCCAGGCGACCCCGGTGACGGCGGCGGTGTGGTCGGTGAGGGTGGTGAGTTTTTCTCCGGTGTGGGGGTTCCAGATGATGCAGGTGCGGTCGTTGCTGGCGGTGGCGATCCGGGTGCCGTCGGGGTGCCAGGCGACCCCTGTGACGGCGGCGGTGTGGTCGGTGAGGGTGGTGATTTTCTCGCCGGTGTGGGGGTTCCAGATGATGCAGGTGCCATCGTGGCTGGTAGTGGCGATGAGGTTCTTTGAAGGGCGCCAAGTGACTCCGGTTGCCCGGCTGGTGTGGCTGGTGAGGGTGGTGGTTTTCTCGCCGGTGTGGGGGTTCCAGATGATGCAGGTGCCATCGTGGCTGGTAGTGGCGATGAGGTCTTCGGTGGGGTGCCAAGCGGCCCTGGTTACTGCGCCAGTGTGGTCGGTGAGGGTGGTGGGTTTCTCCCCTGTGTGGGGGTTCCAGATGATGCAGGTGTGGTCGTAGCTGGTGGTGGCGAGGTGGGTGCCGTCGGGGCTCCAGGCGACCCTAGTTACCCAGTCGGTGTGGTCGGTGAGGAGTGGTGAGTTTCTCCCCGGTGTGGGGGTTCCAGATGATGCAGGTGTGGTCGTAGCTGGTGGTGGCTATGAGGTTATCGGTGGGGTGCCAGGCGACTCCGGTCACCAGGCTGGTGTGGCCGGTGAGGGTGGTGAGTTTCTCCCCTGTGTGGGGGTTCCAGATGATGCAGGTGTGGTCGTAGCTGGTGGTGGCTATGAGGTTATCGGTGGGGTGCCAGGCGACTCCGGTCACCAGGCTGGTGTGGCCGGTGAGGGTGGTGAGTTTCTCCCCTGTGTGGGGGTTCCAGATGATGCAGGTGTGGTCGTAGCTGGTGGTGGCGAGGTGGGTGCCGTCGGGGCTCCAGGCGACCCTAGTTACCCAGTCGGTGTGGTCGGTGAGGAGTGGTGAGTTTCTCCCCGGTGTGGGGGTTCCAGATGATGCAGGTGTGGTCGTAGCTGGTGGTGGCTATGAGGTCGCCGTTGGGGTGCCAGGCGACCCCGGTCACCCGGCTAGTGTGGCCGGGATAGAGACCCGTTTCTATCCCGGTGGGAATGCCCTGAATAGGGGTGTGCCACGCCGCTCCCGGATGGAGGGCGTCGTGCCAGTCGGTGTGTCGGGTTGTGCAGTTGCGGAAGGTGCTCTGATTGAGGACGGCATTGGTGAAGTGGGCGCCTGTCAGATTGGCGTGGGAGAAGGCGGTTCTGCGCAGCGAGGTGTTGGTGAAATTTGCCTCGGCCAGGTTGAGGGGATTATCGGGGGTGCCGAGGAAATCCCAATCGTCCAGGTGAGCGCCCGACAGGTCGATTCGTGCCAGATTCGGGGCGGGGTAATCCCGTTTTCTCGCGGTGAAGGTGTAGCGCAGCAGGAGCTCGCTCGCCTGCTCCAGGTAGGGGGTTTTCCAGGAGACCAGGGTGTCCATCAATTCTGGGTCCTGGGCCCCGGCCAGCAGCTGGCCCAGAAAGTCGAGGGTCTCTGCGCTCGGGACGCGCATGGCCCAGCGGGAGCGGTCGTCGCGCTGTATGGCGTCCAAGAGGTAGCAGGCCAGGAAGTATTCCTGCAGTGAGGTGTGGGCGAAACGGAAAGTGCTGCCGCGTTCGTCGTCCTGTCGGGTAAGGAAGGTGGCGGTGCGCAGGTCCTCGTACAGTTTGTCCTTGTCCGATTTCGTCAGTGCTGAGGGGTTGATGTCGCTCAGGTCTTCGTCGCCGCGGACCCAGCGCCGGAAAATGGTCTCCACATCCTCGGCGGGCGCAGTGGTTTTCTTTTCTCGCCACAGCCAGGCGGCCAGCTCTGCCATGAATGCGTTCTTGCGCTCCGGGTCGATGAAGTGTTTTCCCTTGTCGCGTGCCAGCCAGCTCTTCACCATCGCTTTGTAGAGCGTCACTCCGAACACCGGCTTGCCGTTGGCGCGGTCGCGTTCGATCTCCGGAATGTGCTCGGCAACGAGCTGGAGGGTGTAGGGCCGGGCGACCAGTTCGGGCAGATTGTGGACGCTGGCCACCAGGTCCATGATGTGCGCGATATCGCTGCCGGGAAGCGCGATTTCCAGGTAGCGGCGGATCTGGTCATCGCCCAAGGGCAGCAGGATCATGGTCCGATAGGAATCAGCATTCAGGTTTTCCCTGTCCCTGCCCGGGAAGACGGATCGCTGATCATCCAAAGTTTTGAAGTATTGGGTGCGGCAGGACAGCACCAGCCTGATTTGCCGGTTCGCATCCTCATCGTCGAGCAGCTGCAGCACGTTCAGCAGCCGGCTGAGGAACGACAGTCCTTGGGTGTTGTCGAGTTTCACCAGCATCTCGTCCAGGCCGTCGAAGATCACGACGCAGGGCCCCGCGGCGAGCCAGGACGTGAAGGCCTGCCACGTGTGGTGCGGGGAGTACTTGGGCAGCCATTCCTCGCGCATGCAGGTGACCACCAGATCCTCCAGCCTGTCGGCCAGGCGCGCGTCGGCCACGTTTTTCAGGTTGAAGTAGAGGGGCATGGGCAGGGTGGGGCTTGCCTTCCGGCGCTCCGTGAGTTCTCGAATGAAGTGCTGGCAGCTCACGGTCTTGCCCATGCCATACTCGCCAAGCAGCGCGAATAATCGGGGTTCGGTGGGGTTTGCTGCCCAATCCAGCATGGCATCCACCACCGGTGTGCCCTGGGCGGGTATGCCCGGAGCCGCCTTGGGGTCCAGGTCCACAGCGGAGGCGCGGGAATCCCGGATGAGGCGTTCCTCCTCAAGCACTTTGTCGTGTTCGCCCATTGAGGCTTATTCATGGGGTGTAGGCGAAGACGAGTCCCGTGATGGCTTGTATTGTG
>ERZ773075.286-NODE-286-length-43491-cov-10.4497_pt1 | contig 43491 bp, 37 predicted proteins | sample MGYA00580614_ERZ773075 | MGnify/ENA primary metagenome ERZ773075 (study PRJEB29015, sample SAMEA2738021) | human oral metagenome | biome: human oral; feature: human-associated habitat; material: dental | place: China | collected 2043 ...
CTTGCCCTTGTCGCCAGCCTGTATCCGGGGCGGGTGAAGGCCATGCCGGCGGAAGAGGGGGCGGAGGTGAAGGCGGGCGATGTGTTGGCGGAATTGTCTTCTGAAACCAGCGGCAGCCGTTTGGAAGAGGCGCAGGCGGCGGAGGCGCGGCAGCAAGAGGCGGTAAGCCGGGCGCGCGCCGCCGAAGCGCAGATGAAACAGACGGTTGCACGCGCACAGGCAAATGTGGCTGCAAGCAGGCAGCAGCAGCGCGTCGCTAAAATGGAGTTGGACAATGCGCGCAAATTGTTTGCCGACCAGTTGGTATCGCAATCGGAGGTAACCAAGCGCCAGGCGGATTACGAGCGTGCCGCCGCTGCGGTGAAGGCCGCCGAAGCGGCGCGGGACGAGGCGAAGGCTACCGTGGCACAGAGTGCTGCCGCCCAAGCCGAAGCCAAGGCGGCGGTGGCTCAGGCGAAGGCGGCGGTGAAATCGGCCTCATCCGCCAACGACGACATGAACATCCGCACGCCGATAAGCGGCAGGGTGGAATACAAAATCGCGGAAGTCGGCAATGTGGTGGCATCCGGTTCGAAAGTGGTCAGCCTGCTTGATCCGAACGATGTTTCCATGAATATTTTTCTGCCGACCGGCAGCATAAGCCGTCTGAAAGTCAACGACGACGCACGCATCAGGCTGGACGGCATTGATGCCGTGTTTCCCGCCAAAATCCAATTCATCGCCACCGACGCGCAGTTCACGCCCAAGGCGGTGGAAACGATTGATGAACGCGCCAAGCTGATGTTTAAAGTGAAACTGCGAATCCCGCGTGAAACGGCGGCGAAGTATAACCGTCTGCTCAAAGGCGGCATGACCGGCAACGGCTTTGTCAAAACCGACGGCAAAGCGGCTTGGCCGTCCGAATTGGCAGTGAAGCTGCCGCAATAGTTTTTCAGACGGCCTGTTTGGGAAGAGGCCGTCTGAAACCGTTTGTGCTGTCGGAGAATCGAATACGAAAGGACTTTGCGCATGAGCCTGACCGACTTGCTGAACCGTCGCCGTTCGGTTCGTCATTACGACGAAACCCCCATTGACGCCGATACCGTCCGCCGTTGCCTGCAAACCGCGCAGCTTGCGCCCAGCAGCTCGAATATGCAGCTTTACGAGTTTTACCATGTTACCGATCCCGCCGTTTTAAAACGGCTCGCCACAGCTTGTTTGAGCCAGCGGGCGGTGGAAACCGCGCAGCAGGCGGTTGTGTTCGTTACCCGCCAAGATTTGCACCGCCGCCGCGCGCAGGCCGTATCTGGATTTGAACGCGGCAACATCGAACGCAACAGTCCGCCCGAAAAACACGCGAAGCGGATAAAGGCCAGCGAAATGTATTACGGCAGGATGCTGCCCTTTCTGTATAGCCGCTGTTTCGTCCGGTTATGCGCGATTTGTCCGAATACGACACTTGTCCGCTGGAAGGGTTGGACAGCCGCATGGTCAAACGCATCCTCAAGCAGCCGCGCGGTGCGGAAATCAATATGATAGTCGTCTGCGGCATCCGCAAGCCCGGCCGCGGTATTTGGGGCGAGCGTTTCAGGTTGCCGTTTGAAGAGGTATACCGGCGGATTTGAACGGGAGAGGCCGTCTGAAACATTGCACAGTCGGGAATTTGGGACAACCATTGTTTAGGAGTAACGCTATGGCAACGACCGTTATTTACGCCCATCCTTACGAAGGCAGTTTCAACCCCGTTTTACAGTAAAGAAGAGCTGGCTCTTTTCGACTAGGGGAGGCGCTTGATCCGTCGGTGCAGAAATACCAGCAGATGATTAAAGAAAGCCGCCGTCTGATTTTTATTTTCCCGATTTGGTGGGCGGATATGCCCGCCATCGTCAAAGGGTTTCTCGACAAAGTGCTGTTGAAACAGTTTGCCTATGTGGAAAGCAAAACAGGCCTTAAAGGGCTGCTGGATATTGACGAAGTGCTGGTCGTCAGCACTTCCACCGCACCGACTTTCTATTTGAAATATTTTTGCGGCAATACCGTGGGCAAGGCCATGCTCGGCCATACGTTTAAAGGTGTGGGTGCCAAACGTTGCAAATGGGTCAACTGCGGCCGCGTGAATCTGGCCGCGCAGGAAAAACGGCAGGCGTTTTTGTCGGCACTGGCAGGCGTGGTCTGAACGAAACCGGTTTCGGGAGAATATACGGTGAATATCCCCTTTTTGGCGGCGGCTTTGTTGCTGACCGCGGCATTTTTCGCGCATCTGATTGTCGGGACGCGGGAGACTTTGAGTTTGCGAACCGATGGGGAAAAAGACAGGCGCAATTGGATGCAGGCTTTATGCGCGTTCCAACTGGTTAGCGTCGACTTATTCCTGACGGCCGCTGCCGCCTATCTGCTGGCATGTACGCAGATGGCGGGTGCACGGCGGGAAATCGCTTATTTCATTGCCGCTTATCTGGGCGTATGGGGTGTGGTATGGCTGGTGCAGCTCAAAGCGGCAGGATGCGGCGGCAAAAACTATTATCTGCTGGGACAATGGATTATGTTTTTTCTCTGCTCGGGATTGATGGCGTGGGGCGCACAGGCCCTTTGAAGCGGCCTGCCGTGCCGGTTTTGCTTGTCCCGCGCCTATTTGGAGATTGAAAGGAAACCTATGAAAACCCTGATTGCCGAAGCCCTGCGTCCGTTTGAACTGACTGCCCGCTATATCAACGCCGACACCAACCCGCCTTTGCTTTCCACACCATAGACAGCAACGCGGGCTACGACGAAGCCGCTGGGCTGGTGGCGCGCAGCGCGGAAGATTATCTGGCGCATCTGGATACTTATTACCAATAATGGCCAATAAACAGGCCGGAGGAATTTTTCAGACGGCCTCAGGAGGAGATTATGCCGACCATCCACTATCAGGGTGCGGATTTGTTCTACCGCACCGGCGGCAAGTCCGACGCACCCGCCATGTTGCTGCTGCACGGCGGATTGGGTTCGGCGCAGGACTTTGCCGCCATACTGCCCAAATTGCAGCGATATTTTTTCGTGATTGAGGCCGATACGCGCGGACACGGCCGTTCCACGCGCGGCACGGCGGTGCCGACCTACGCCCAGATTGCCGACGATGCCCGACACATCGTGCAGGCGCTGGGTCTGGACGAATACCATGTGTTCGGCTTCAGCGACGGCGGTATCGCCGCCTACCGGCTGGCGGCGCAGGACGAACGGGTGCAGTCGGTCATTACCGTCGGCGCATCGTGGCACAGCCGCCAGCTTGAGCCGGTGCGCGAAATGTTCGAGAACCTGACCCCCGCGTTTTTCTGCGAAAACATGGCGCGGCAGGTGGCCGTTTACGAAGCGCTGAACCCGCAGCCCGACCTAGATACGCTCACCGCCGACCTGCGCCGCATGTGGCTGGACATATCGGCCAGCGGCTATCCGAACGAACGCATCGCCGCCGTCAAAGCGCCCGTGCTGGCCGTGCGCGGCGAACGCGATGGCCTGTTTTCACTGTCGGACTTGGCCGATTTGCATTCCTGCCTGCCCGAAGCGCATTTGATGAACATTCCCTTCGCGCGGCACGAAGCGATTAAAGAGCAGCCCGAAATCCTGTGGGCGGCGGTGAAGGCGTTTTATGTTTTGTAACCGTGAGGCCGTCTGAAAAACGGCAGCCTTATATTTTTCAGACGGCCTGATGCCCGAAACCGATCAAGTAAACGCGGCCTGGCTTACGGAGGTGAATCAAGATGAAATATGAATGGAAAAAAGCCCAAAAGGCTTGTTACAACATCAAAGCGGTTCCGACTTTGACGGAGGTTCCCGCGCAGTCCTTCATCATGATAGACGGAGAAGGCAATCCCAATGCTCCCGATTTCTCGGAACGGGTCTCGGCACTTTATGCCTTGGCTTACGCCGTCAAAATGGATTACAAGAAAGCGGCGGCCGGTTGCGAAATCGATGATTTCACCGTTTATCCTTTGGAAGGGATTTGGCGCCGGAAAACGCAGGGAACCTTAGTAAAAGAAGACTTGGTTTATACCATCATGATAGGCCAGCCTGATTTTATTACCGCAGAAATGGTGGCTTCGGCTTTGGAAAAGGTCAGGGTCAAAAAGCCGAATCCGCTTTACGACGAAATACGGTTTGAACGGATGGCCGAAGGAAAATGCGTGAGCATCCTGCATCAGGGCGCGTTTGACGACGAACCCGCCTCTTTTGCCAAATTGGACGGTTTCTGCAATGAGAAAGGCTTGAAGCGCAACAGCGATTACCATCGGGAAATTTATCTTAACAACCTGAACCGCACCGCCGTGGAAAAGCTCAAAACGATTTTGCGTTACACGGTAGAGTAATCGACCGCGGCCAAAATCATCCGTTATAACCCGAAGAAGCCCGCGAGCTGTTTTCAGACGGCCTCCTACCCGTTTGAGGCCGTCTGAAAATCCCTTGTCCGACCCGAAAGAAGTTTTCATGAACACCGTTTCCATCCAAAACCTTTCCCACCGCTACGGCAAGACCCTTGCGCTTGACGGTGTGTCGCTGGACATTCCGAAAGGCGCGACGGTCGGTTTGATCGGGCCGGACGGCGTGGGCAAATCGACGCTGCTCTCGCTGATGGCGGGTGTGAAGGTGATTCAGGACGGACGGGTGGAAGTGTTGGGCGGCGATATGGCGGACAAGGACGTGCGGCGGGATTTGTCGCACCGCATCGCCTTTATGCCGCAGGGTTTGGGGCGCAACCTGTATCCTACCTTGTCGGTGTATGAGAATATTGATTTTCACGCGCGGCTGTTTGGTTTGGACGGGCAGGAACGCACGCGGCAGATTGCGCGGCTGATGGAGGCGACCCGCCTCGCGCCGTTTGCAGACCGAGCGGCGGGCAAGCTCTCGGGCGGGATGAAGCAGAAGCTGAGTTTGTGCTGCGCGCTGGTGCACAGTCCGGATTTGCTGATTCTGGACGAACCGACCACGGGTGTGGACCCTTTGTCGCGCCGCCAGTTTTGGGCGTTGGTGGACGATTTGCGGCGGGAACACGCGGGCATGACCGTGATTGTGGCGACCGCCTATATTGAAGAGGCGCAGCGTTTCGAGCGGCTGCTGGCGATGGACGCGGGCAGGCTGCTGGAAAACAAGCCCACTGCCGATGTGCTGGCGGATTACGGCACCGACGTGTTGGAAGAGGCCTACGTCAAAATGCTGCCGCCGGAAAAACAGCAGGGTTCGGGCGGTTTGGACATTACGCCGTTCGTCCCCGACCCCGATGCGCCGCCCGCGATGGAAGCGCACGGGTTGACCAAGCGTTTCGGCGATTTTACTGCTGTGGACCACGTCAGCTTCACCATTCAAAAAGGCGAGATTTTCGGCTTTCTCGGCAGCAACGGCTGCGGCAAGTCCACCACCATGAAAATGCTGACCGGCCTGCTGGAAGCGACCGAAGGCGACGCCACGCTGTTGGGCAAGCCGATAGACGCGGGCGGCTTGGATACGAAAATGCGCGTCGGCTATATGTCGCAGGCGTTTTCGCTGTATGAGGAACTGAGCGTGCGCCGCAATTTGGATTTGCACGCCAGACTTTATCAGATGGGCGCTAAAGGCGCGGCGGCGGTGGAGGAGGCCCTGCAACAGTTTGATTTGGCGGACGTTGCCGACACCGCGCCCGCATCGCTGCCGCTGGGCATCCGCCAACGCCTGCAACTTGCCGCTGCCTGCCTGCACCACCCCGAAGTATTGATTCTGGACGAACCGACTTCGGGGGTCGATCCCGCCGCGCGCGATATGTTCTGGCGGCATCTTCTGAAACTCTCCCGCGAAGACAAAATCACCATTTTCGTTTCCACCCACTTTATGAACGAAGCCGCCCGCTGCGACCGCATTTCCTTTATGCACAAAGGGCGCGTGCTGGCGGTGGGTACGCCCGCCGAACTAGCGGCAAGGCAGAATGCACCGGATTTGGAAGAAGCGTTTGTGCAGTATCTGATTGAAGCGGAAGGCGGGGAAGGTGGGGAAAGGTTGTCCCGCCAGGAGGCTGCGTACTCTGAAAGTGATCAACGCGAGTTTCGCCAAGACGTAGACGGCGTGCGTGAACCAAGTTCACACACCCTACCGGAGGAAATTCCGACCGTGGGGTATTCGGCACAAGCCACGCACGCGAAAGTGGCATCGGATAACGGGCATTCGCAGTTTTCAGACGACCCTGAAAAACACAATCCGAGGTCGTCTGAAAATCCGTCCGCAACCCCCGACACCCAAAACTTCAAATACCGCTTCTCCATGATTTGGACCTTTGCCCGCCGTGAAGCCAAAGAACTCCTGCGCGACAAAATCCGCTTGTTTTTCGCCGTATTCGGCCCGTTGATTATCATGGCGTCGGTATCGTGGGGGATTTCGTTTGACGTGCGGAATCTGAAATTCGCCGTTTATGACCGCGACCAAACCGCCGCCAGCCGCGAGCTGGTCGAATATTTCGACGGTTCGCGCTACTTCCTCCAACAGCCGGCGATACAGTCCGAAGCCGAAATCGACACCGTACTCAAAAGCTCCGGCGCCATATTGGTCATTGATATTCCGAGCGGTTTCGGGCGCAATTTGGCGCGCGGGCTCAAACCCGAAGTCGGTTTTTATGTGGACGGCTCCATGCCGTTTAACGCCACCAATATCCGCGGCTACATCGGCAGCCTGATCACCGCCTACACCAAAGACCGCATCGCCGAAAGCGGGCTGCCCGTTTCGCTCAAAGCCCCCGCCGGCATCGAACCGCGCTTTATGTACAATCAGGATTTCGACAGCATCAACGCCATCGCCCCGGGCGTGATGATGCTGGTGTTGATGATGATACCCGCCATGATGTCGGCGGTCGGCGTGGTGCGCGAACGCGAAATCGGTTCCATCGCCAATTTCTACGCATCGCCCGCCGCCGTGGCGCAATATCTGATCGGCAAACAACTTCCCTATATCGCCGTCGGCATGGTCAATTTCGCCGCCATGATGCTGATGATTATTTACCTGTTCGGCGTGCCGCTCAAAGGCTCGTTTGCCGGACTTGCCGTCGGCACGCTCTTGATGGTGTCCGCCAGCACCGCGCTGGGGCTTTTGATTTCCTGCTTCGTGCGCTCCCAGCTTGCCGCCATCTTCGCCACCGCCATCATCACCATGATCCCCGCGCAAACCTATTCCGGCTTTATCTACCCGCTGTCCACCATGGAAGGCGGCGCGCTGGTTATCGGCAAAACCTTCCCGTCGTCGTGGTACTACACCGTCAGCGTCGGCAGCTTCACCAAAGGGCTGCACACCGCCGACCTGCTGCATGAATACGCCGCCATCGCCGCCTTTGCCGCCACCAGCCTGATTTTGGCGTGTTTGTTGTTGAAGAAGCAGGAGAAGTGAGAGGTCGTCTGAAAACTCAGCAGGCGGGTCTTGATGCCTGATTTGTTCCTTAACCCACTATAAAGGAAGAAACGCCATGAACCGAGCAACCCTGTTTGACGGACTGGCCGAACGCTACGGCGCGGCGGCGGAATATCCGTGGGCGAAATCTCCCGACTTTGCCGTATTCCGCCACACGGGCAACCGCAAATGGTTCTGTTTGTATATGCCCGTGCCGTCTGAAAAACTGGGCAGGGGCGGGGGCGGTCTGACGGAAATCGTCAACGTCAAATGCCGCCCCGAACACATCGGAGCATGGCGCGCAACGGCAGGCATCCTGCCCGCCTACCACATGAACAAAGAACACTGGTTGAGCATCATATTGGCGCAAACGCCCGCAGAAAACGTGTGGCGGCTGATAGACGACAGCTTCGTGCTGACGTGCTAGGATTGATTAACTCCACACATCAAACGAAAGGAAAAACATGAAAACCATAGGTATCATCGGCGGCATGAGTCCCGAAAGCACCGTGCTCTACTACCAAATCATCAACCGCGAAACCAACCGCCGTTTGGGCGGCAACCGCAGCGCCAAAATCCTGCTCGACAGCGTGGATTTTGAAGAAATCGTCCGTTTGCAGAAAAGCGGCGATTGGGCGGCGGCGGGAAACGTGTTGGCGCAAAGCGCGCGGAAGCTGGAAGCGGCCGGCGCGGATTTTTTGCTGCTCGCCACCAACACCATGCACAAAGTCGCCCCCGCCATCGAACAGGCGGCGGGCATCCCCTTGCTGCACGTCGTCGATGCGACTGCCGCCGCCATCAAACGGCAGGGCTTGTCCGCCGTCGGCCTGCTCGGCACGCGCTTCACCATGAGCGACGGTTTTTATACGGAGCGCATGAGTTCGCAGGGCGTGCAAACCATAACTCCGACCGCCGCCGAACAAGACGAAATCCACCGCATTATTTTTGACGAACTGTGCCTGAATCGCATCCGCCCCGAATCCGCCCGCTACTTTTACGACGTGATAGGTCGTCTGAAAAACGAAGGCGCGCAGGGCGTGATACTCGGCTGCACCGAAATCTGCCTGCTTGTGAACGAAACCGACAGCCCGCTGCCCGTGTTCGACAGCACCGCCATCCATGCGCTCTCGGCGGTAGATGCGGCGCTGGCGGAATAACACGGCAAACGCCGTTTTGTTTAAAGGAACAGGCTGTAAAGCCGAAAAAACAGCCGGACGGTTTTTCAGACGGCCTTTGAGAAAGCAATCCACCAACAGGAATCCCCATGCGTACCCTGAAAAACATTCTGACTCTGATGCTCAAAGAGTTCCGCAGCGTGCTGACTGATCCGGTGCTGATGGTGCTGATTGCGTATATCTTTACCGCTACGATTTATCAGATGGCGCAGGTGGGCGCGGATTTGAAAAATGCCACCGTCGGCATCATCGACCAAGACCGTTCGGTCTTGTCCATGCGCATCCGCGATGCCGTGCAGCATCCGTTTTTCAAACCGGTAGAGGACGTGCGGCGCGAAGATTCGGACGAATTGATGGACAAGGGCGAGTTCACCTTTATTTTGGAAGTGCCGCCCAATTTTCAGCGCGACATGGCGGCAGGGCGCAATCCCGATTTGCAGCTTTTGGTTGATGCGACGTCGATGACGCAGGCGGGGGTAGGCGCGTCTTATCTTTCGCAAATTATCAACCGCGAAATTTACGAATTCACCGGCGTGACGCGGCCGGAGTTAATCAACCCCGTCATCAATACTTATTACAATCCCAACGGCGAAAGCGCGTGGTTCATGCCGACTTCGCAAATCGGCTCGATGTCGTGTATGTTGCTGATTTTATTGACGGGGGCGGCGGTTATCCGCGAACGCGAACGCGGCACAATCGAGCATTTGCTGGTAATGCCGGTCAATGCGTTCGAGCTGATGATGGGCAAAGTGCTGGCAAATGCCGCAGTGATTTGGGTGGCGGCGTTGTCGTCGCTGTGGTTTATCGTGCATTTGAGCATAGGCGTACCGCTCATCGGCTCGGTACCGCTTTATGCGGTAGGGCTGGCGTTGTTCCTGTTTTCGGTGGCGTCGCTGGGCATCATGATTGCCACGTTCGCATCGACGATGGGACAGTTCGGAATGCTGATGCTGCCGGTGTATATCGTGATGAACCTGTTTGCCGGCGGCGCATCCCCGCGCAGCAACATGCCGCACGCGGCGCAACTGATCAGCGAATACTGGCCGCTGACGCAGTTTGTGAAGTTTTCACAAGACATCCTGTTCCGCGGCGCGGGGATTGAAATCGTGTGGGGGCATATGCTGATCATGGGCTGTATCGGCGTAGGATTCTTATGGCTGGCATTGTTGCGGTTTCAAGGGATGTTGGAGAGGCAGAATTGACGAGATCTTCCCGCCAGGAGGCTGCGCACTCTGAAAATGAGCGAAGCGAGTTTCATTAAAACTGAAAAGGGAACTTCCGTGAGAAATTACCCAAACAAACAAGCATTATTGGATGCCGTTCAGACGGCCTTGGATAAGTATCTTGCCGAGTTCGCCGATATACCCGAAAGCGCGAGAAATATTCGTGCGGCGGACGGCGGCAAAACCCCTTCGGAACATTTGTCCTACCAACTAGGCTGGGTCGGTTCACTGCTGGATTGGGAACGGCGCGAACAGGCGGGTGAAAAGGTGCATACGCCTGCCGAAGGCTTCAAATGGAACAACTTGGGCGGTTTATACCAACGTTTCTATCAAGTTTACGGTGTTTACTCTTTGTCGGAACAACAAGCGATGCTGCGCGGGAAAACCGCCGAATTGTGTGTATGGATAGAGGGTTTGAGTGAAGACGAGCTGTTCCTTATCGGACAAAGAAAATGGGCGGAAACTGCCGCACAATGGCCGTTGTGGAAGTGGATACATATCAACACAGTCGCGCCGTTTACCAATTTCCGCACCAAGATTCGGAAGTGGAAAAGGGAGGTGGTGTATATGCCAATTAAGAGCAAAATTTGAGATTCTATTAATTACTAGTAGAAAAGAGTTTCAGACGGCCTAAGTGGATTATTATTCAATAAATAGCCGGATTATTTTCACAATGAATCTGATTATTTTCCTCTTCTTCATTATGTAAATTGTCCGGCTGCTTTAGGTAAAACAGATTATTTGAACTGCTTGGAAATATCTAAGAATACGCGGTTTTGATTATAACGGTAATAAAAATGATTGCTGCGGATGTGTGACCATGTCCAGTTTACACGTGGGGTAAAGCCACGCCATGTCAGCTTTTTGTGGCTGAGGGATAAGCGTGTAAAGTATTCGGTATCGTGTCTGCGGATATTGAAAATATCGCTCCCACGGTAATGGCGTTGCTGTATGCTGCCATTAAGAGTGGTAGTCAAATTTTGTTGGCTGCCCCAGTTGCGTGACCAGCTTGCACGCAAATTACCGTGTGTATAGGATTCCGATAAATCTTTGGCATTTTCTCGTCCTCCACCGAAGCCAAATACAAAAAATTGCTGAGGTGACGAACGGTAAAGCAGGGATATGGATGCAGCATGACTTGCTCCGTCAAGGTATTTGCGTTCCTCATGTTTTTTATAACCGCTCTGCCATGCGCTGAAGGCCTGCCATTGGGGTGACAATATGTATGAATATCGCAATATGCCGCCTGTTGTATGTGAATAGGGGGTTGTTCCGAACCATCGTTTTTCAAAATAAGGCATGGCAGAAAACTCCTGTTTTGCGTTGCGCCATACTAAGCCAGTTTCAGCACGTGTGATCAAATCGTCATAATCATGAGCATCCCAATAGAATTTTCCGTAGGTTGATGTTTGTATGCGTGTTGCCCAGTGTCCTTTGATGGGAGTAGTTTTTTGTGCGGAAATTTCGTAGCCGATGCCGTGTGCCGACAGCGGTTCGGAGAAGTACCAGTTGCCGTAAATCCGTTGCTCAGGAGAGCGACCTACATTGTTGTCTTGGATATAGTAGGCGTTGCCGTCAAATTGCCATTCACGTTCGCGTTTCAGGTAATGGGAAAACTTGCTTAAATAATCGGTAACAGGCTGGGGCAGATCAGGCGTCTGTCGTATTTTTTTTATTTCTTGTTCAGCTTCGCGTGTCTGTCCGTTTTGGGATAGTGTAAGTGCAAGTTGCAGGCGAATCGGAGCGTAATCGGGGTATTGGTTAATTAAGATACGCAAGTGTTTTTCCGCATCCGTATGTTTTCCGTCTTCTCTCATTAATATTGCTTCAGCATATTTGATGAGTACTTTGTCCTGATTTTGTTCGGGTAGTTGGCGGTAAAGTGGAAGTAAGAAGCGGATATTTTCAATGTGCTGTTGGTTAAGCGCGATGTCTAAAGAGTTTTGCAACAAATCAGGTTGTTGCAGAAGGTCTTGCGAGGTCATGGACACAGGAGTTTGGGATACATTTTCGGTTTGCTGCCGAGCTTCGTTTTCCGCTTGTTGGACTTGGTCACGTGTTAAATCGGGCGAAGAATCCAATGGCGTGGCAATAGGGGCGGCATTGACTGTGTAGGCGACAAAGTATAGGAAAAGAGGCAAATATCGCATAGAGTTTTCTTAATGTAGTTATCTTCAATGTTTGAAGGAGGCTTTAGACCTAAAACAGGAAAACCCGTCCGACAAGATTCTGCCAGACGGGCTGTAATCGTCAGATTATTGTTTAGATGCGCCGAATGAACCTAAAACAGGAGTAAAACTGCTACCTTCAACCAGTTCTCCTTTGAATATTCCGCCTAATTCGGCGGCTTTAGGTCCATAGAAATTACCTTGCATAGCAAAACCGTCTTTTTCACCGTTGAATGATGCGCCATTGATGGCACCGGCCAAAGGAATTGTAAAAGGGCCATGGGTAACCGAACCATTGATGGCCTTAGCGCCAAAATCTACGTTGAATGATGAAGTACCTGTTACGAAAGTGGTATTTTTAATGCCTAAGGTAGCCAAACCTTTATAAGCCGCCCTACCGGTAGTTGGAACGGCATCTGCGCCGCTGGTCGGGGTGATGTTACCGATAGCAAAGGCATAGTGGTTGGTACCATTGTCATTAATATTAGGTGTAACATCAGTTTGTGCGCCAAAACGCATATAGCTCAATGTTCGACCACTGGCAATAGTAATAACGCCGCCTTCCGATGTTTGGGTAAATCTACCAGAGGTAATGCCAGGACGGGCAACCGTAATTTGATGGCCATCGACTGTCACAACAGAATCTTTGTCACCACTGATTTTTACATTCAGAGCATTAGCCATATCATTTTTAGTTGCTAAGTATGCAGTTCCCACTTGTTGGGTGCTTGGAGCGGTGGCGTTGCCGTTGTTGCTTGGAGCGGTGGCGTTGCCGTTGTTGCTTGGAGCGGTGGCGTTGCCGTTGTTGCTTGGAGCGGTGGCGTTGCCGTTGTTGCTTGGAGCGGTGGCGTTGCCGTTGTTGCTCGGAGCGGTGGCGTTGCCGTTGTTGCTCGGAGCGGTGGCGTTGCCGTTGTTGCTCGGAGTGGTGGCGTTGCCGTTGTTGCTCGGAGTGGTGGCGTTGCCGTTGTCGTTACCAGTTGTGGCCAACGCACTAAAAGGAGAACCATGGTTGCCGCTGCTGCTACATGCGGTTAAACCGAACAAGGCTGCACAAGCAAATGCAGTAAGTTTCATTTTTTTCATGGTGGAAAAATTCCTAGGAAATTAGTAAAAATAAGTCAGGTCTCACAACCTATGCTTATGATAACAGGGTTTTCTTAAGTAAACAAAATAAATGATAAGTTGAAAATTTGTAATAGCATAGATAATGCCTATCGTATTGTTTTATAGTATTTTCGAATAATTTACCTAGATTTTTCCCTCTGTTGTAGAGAGATACGTCTTGTTCTGATTTAATATCATTGTCGATGTTGTTTTAAAATTTATTAGTTTATGTGAGTTATAAGAATGCGTAATTATGGCGTTGGCTTTTTAGTTTCTCTTTTTTGAAATAAAGCCTGTTTCAAGAGGTCGTCTGAAAACGAACGCAGTGAGTTTCGCTAAAACCTTTTCAAAAAGGAAAATACGATGAAATTCAATCAAATCCATTTATTGTGTATTGCCGCAGCCTTGGCGCTTGCTGCCTGTAAAAACACAGAAGTTCCGTTAAACAGTCAGGTTGAGTTGCCTGAAACGTTTACGCAGGATGCGGCGGCAAAGGGTGATGCGGACATCGGGGCGTGGTGGCAGCAGTGGAACGATCCGGTGTTAAGCGGATTAATCGCGCAGGGTTTGGCGCAGGGGCATGATGTGAAAATCGCCGTCAGCCGTTTGAACGAAGCTCGTGCCGTGGCGGGGGCGGCGCGTGCCGATTTGGGGCCGACCGTCGGACTGAGCGGCAAGGTGGGGGCGAATTACAGCAAAATGGATAATCCGCTCGACAGTAATGCCAGGGCGTTGCTCTCGCGTTATCCGCAGGCCTCGTCTTTAAACGGCGATACCATCGAGTCCACAGGCACCAGCATGTACGGCGGACTGACCGCTTCGTGGGAGCCGGATATTTTCGGCAAGAAACGAAGCGATGCCGATGCCGCCCGTTATGCTGCGCTCGGACAACAAGAGCTGGCGTATGGCGCGCAAATGCTGGTGGCGGGCGATATTGCTGACAATTATTTCAAAGCACGTGCGGCACAAGGCCGTCTGAAAACCGCTGACCAAACCGTTGCCACTTTGCGGCGGATGGTGCGCTACATCGAAGGTCGGTTTAAGGCGGGACATGTCAGCGGCTATGAAGTGAACGAGGCGAAAGTGCAACTGACCGCAGCGGAAGCCAAACGCGCCACGATAGGGGCGGAATACGCCGCTTATGTGCGCAGTATCGCCGTGTTGACCGGTAACGTTCCGCAGACGTTTACGCTGCCCGAATCGTCTGTCGATGTGTTGGCGCGCCAACCCTCCGCGCCGGGCGGGCAGACGCCGCAAGGCTTGCTGGAACGCCGCCCCGACCTGCGCGCGCAGGCGGCGCAAGTCAATGCCTATGCCGCCAAATTCGCCAGTGCCAAAGCCGATTTGCTGCCGCGCTTCACCATCAGCTTTATGGGGCAGGGCGGGCGCATCGGTGTGGACGGCGACCGTTCGCTGACCGGCTGGGCAAGTTTGCTGTCGGTGGGCATACAGACGCCGCTGTTCACTAACGGCCGCATCAAAGCCAATATCAAAGCCGCCGACGCGCGCCTTCAGACGGCATTGCTGGAATACGACAAACGGCTCCTGACCGCACTGGGCGAAGTCGATAGTGCGTATCAAGGCGTGGAATCGCTAAGCCGTCAAACCGAACTGCTGCAAACCGCCCATAATCAGGCAGCACGCCATGCTGCCGATACGGAAAAAATGTTCCGCAACGGCTACAAAACGCTGGATGTCTCCCTCAAAGCCCATATCGCCGAAGGCCAAATGCAGGAAAACCTGATTTCGGCGCGGCTGGCAAGGGCGCAGATGCTGGTGTCGCTGTATAAGGCATTGGGCGGCGGCTGGTCGGCGAAATAGGAAAAATGGAATGAGGCCGTCTGAAAATATGTTTTCAGACGGCCTCTAAACTTTTTGCATAATGACGACAGATTTTTGCGTTTACGAAATTTAACTATATTGTGTGACTATTAAAATGCGGCAGAAGATTTTCAAGCGCATATTTTTCAGACGGCATGTATAAATCCGGAATCGCTTGATTCCATAAGCGGATAGCCGGAAACCGAATTTTCTCCGTCCGATTTCCCCCTTTACGCCGCAAACGGTGTAAAGGCCGAATTGGTAAGGAAAAGCCGCCTTTCCGTCGCTGTCAATGAGGTGGAGCGTAAAAAATGCGGCAGGCCGTCTGAAAGCAGACGGCGCGGTTTTTTCGTAAAAGTCAAGACTGGAAAGCGGAATAAAAATACTTTATATTGTGGCCCAGAAGTTTTATACCTACCGTATCTTGTGTTTTATAACTGGAAGAACCGAAGATGAATGCACCGACTGATTTGAAAGTAACCAAGCGCGACGGACGTTTGGAAAATCTCGACTTAGACAAAATCCACCGCGTTGTTACTTGGGCGGCGGAAGGCTTGAAAAACGTTTCCGTATCGCAGGTCGAGCTCAAATCGCACATCCAGTTTTACAACGGCATCCGCACCGACGACATCCACGAAACCATCATCAAGGCGGCTGCCGACCTGATTTCGCAGGATACGCCCGACTATCAATATCTCGCCGCGCGTCTGGCGATTTTCCACCTGCGCAAAATCGCTTACGGCGAGTTCGAACCGCCGCATCTCTTTGATCACGTTAAAAAACTCACCGATGCGGGTAAATACGACCGCCACATCATCGAAGATTACAGCCGCGAAGAGTTTGACGAGCTGAATGCCTATATCGACCACAGCCGCGACATGACCTTCTCGTATGCCGCCGTGAAGCAGCTTGAAGGCAAATATCTGGTGCAGAACCGCGTGACCCGCCAGATTTATGAAACGCCGCAGTTCTTATACATTTTGGTGGCGATGTGCCTCTTCAGCAAATACCCGAAAGAGACGCGCTTGGATTACGTCAAACGTTTTTACGACGCCGTTTCCACATTCAAAGTATCGCTGCCTACACCTATCATGAGCGGCGTGCGCACGCCTACGCGCCAATTCTCAAGCTGCGTATTGATTGAATGCGACGACAGTCTGGATTCCATCAACGCCACCACCAGCGCGATTGTGAAATACGTTTCCCAACGTGCGGGCATCGGTATCAACGCCGGACGTATCCGCGGTTTGGGCAGCGAAATCCGCGGCGGCGAAGCGCAACACACCGGCTGCATCCCGTTTTTTAAAATGTTCCAAGCGGCGGTCAAATCCTGCTCACAAGGCGGCGTGCGCGGCGGCGCGGCAACTTTGTTCTACCCCTTGTGGCACATCGAAGCCGAAAGCCTGTTGGTGTTGAAAAACAACCGCGGCGTAGAAGACAACCGTATTCGCCAGCTGGATTACGGCGTGCAAATCAACCGCCTGCTGTACACACGCCTGATTAAAGGCGGCAACATCACGCTGTTCTCGCCCAACGAAGTCCCCGGCCTGTACGACGCGTTCTTTGCCGACCAAGACGAATTCGAGCGTCTCTACACGAAATACGAGCAAGACCCGAATATCCGCAAACGCACCTTGTCGGCTACCGATTTGTTCTCCACGCTGATGCAGGAACGCGCCGGAACGGGACGCATCTACATCCAAAACGTTGACCACTGCAACACGCACAGCCCGTTTGACCCGCGCGTCGCGCCCGTGCACCAGTCCAACCTGTGCATGGAAATCGCCCTGCCGACCAAACCGCTGGACAACATCAACGATCCGAACGGCGAAATTGCCTTGTGTACCCTGTCCGCCTTCAACTTGGGCGCATTAAACAGCTTGGACGAGCTGGAAGGACTTGCCGATTTGACCGTGCGCGCACTCGATGCTTTGCTGGATTATCAAGACTATCCGGTCGAAGCCGCCCGTACCGCGACCATGAACCGCCGCACGCTCGGCATCGGCGTTATCAACTACGCCTACTATCTGGCGAAAAACGGCGTCCGTTACAGCGACGATTCCGCGCTCGGCCTGACCCACCGCACCTTTGAAGCCATGCAGTATTACCTGCTCAAAGCATCGGTAAACCTTGCCAAAGAATACGGTGCATGTCCGCTGTTCAACCAAACCGTTTATTCGCAAGGCAAACTGCCCATCGACACCTATAAAAAAGACTTGGATGCCGTGTGCAGCGAACCGCTGTTGTGTGACTGGGAAAGCCTGCGCGCCGACATCGTCAAATACGGTCTGCGCAACTCCACCCTGACCGCACTCATGCCGTCTGAAACCAGTTCTCAAATCGCCAACGCTACCAACGGCATCGAACCGCCGCGCGGATTGGTAACGGTCAAAGCATCGAAAGACGGTATCTTGAAACAAGTCGTGCCCGAATTTGAAACCCTGAAAAATGCCTATGAAACCCTGTGGCAGCTTCCGGGCAACGAAGGTTACCTGAAACTTGTCGGCGTGATGCAAAAATTCGTCGACCAGGCGATTTCCGCCAACACCGCCTACGACCCGGGTAAATTCGAAGGCAACAAAGTTTCCATGAAACAAATGCTCAAAGACCTGCTGACCGCCTACAAATACGGCGTCAAAACCCTGTACTACCACAACACCCGCGACGGCGCAGACGATACACAGACCGATATTCAGGATGACGGTTGTGCAGGTGGGGCTTGTAAGATTTGATAATCAGAGATTTCAGACGACCTTTAGAGTTTAAGAGGTCGTCTGAAAATAAAACAAAGGATGGAAGAAAATGTCTAATACTTATTATGATAATCCGGCACAAAGATTATTGAAAATTATTAAAAAAGCTAAAGGAGTTCCATCACTTCGTACTTCAAGAGGTGCGTGGATGGAGATTTTAAATCTAACTAATGATGAAGCTAGTGATCGTAATATTCTATTTTCGATTAGCAAAGTTATAAATTTAATTGAGGAGATTAATAACTATTTCCAAGTAAATGAACCTGACTATATCGAGCATTGTCAGAATTGGATGGGAAACATATTGTTTTTTCTTGGTAAATCGGTAGAGCTAGATAGAAAATGGGGTGAGGTCATTTGTTATTTAGATGAAAATATGACTTCATATCTTTATTCTTCTGTTAAGATTATTGATGCTAATTTTGAAAAAGATCAACTTTCATTTTTGAGAAAAATTGATGAAAATGAACTAATTGAAATAAATAATTCTATAAAAAGCATATATCAGGACATATTAATTTCTGAAAATATAGAAGAAAATGTTAAGTCTTCTATTCTAAAATATCTTTTGCGTCTTATTGAATCCATTGATCAATATGCAATTACTGGTTCTGAAGCTATTATCGAAGCCCTAGAAAATACTGTTGGTCATATGTATTTCAATCATGAATATAAAGAATTCATGAGCAATACAGAAACTGGTAAGAATCTCCTTTCTAAAATGGGAGAAATTGCAAAAAAAGTTACCTGTTTTACGGGGATTTTAGAGTTAGCTAATAAGGGTTTTGAATTAATTGAAAATATTAAAGATTTCAATAATTAATAAGTATGTTTTTAGATAAAAGAGATAAGTTTCACAATATTAATATTACCATTTTAAGTTAATCTAAAAAGAGCCCACTATGTCCTGCGAACACTTAACTATGTCATACAGCACCTTTTCCAAAACCAAAAACGATGCGCTGAAAGAGCCGATGTTTTTTGGTCAGCCGGTAAATGTTGCGCGTTATGACCAGCAGAAATACGAAGTATTTGAAAAACTGATCGAAAAACAATTGTCTTTCTTCTGGCGTCCGGAAGAAATCGACGTGTCGCGCGACCGTATTGACTACGCCAATCTGCCCGAACACGAAAAACATATTTTCATCAGCAATCTGAAATACCAAACCCTGCTCGATTCGATCCAAGGCCGCAGTCCGAACGTTGCGTTCTTGCCTTTGGTGTCTATTCCCGAGCTGGAAACTTGGATTGAAACGTGGAGCTTCAGCGAAACCATCCACTCGCGCAGCTACACTCACATCATTCGCAATATCGTCAATGATCCGTCGGTCGTGTTCGACGACATCGTGCAGAACGAATACATCATTGCCCGTGCTGAAGACATTGCCTGCTATTACGATGATTTGATTGAATACACTCAGTATTACAATCTGTTAGGCGAAGGTTCGCACAATATCGGCGGCAAACTTGTTAACGTGTCTTTGCGCGAGTTGAAGAAAAAACTCTATCTCTGCCTAATGTGCGTCAACGTGTTGGAAGCCATCCGCTTCTACGTTTCATTCGCCTGCTCGTTTGCTTTTGCCGAGCGCGAATTGATGGAAGGCAACGCCAAAATCATCAAGCTGATTGCCCGCGATGAAGCCCTGCACCTGACCAGCACCCAGCATATGCTCAACCTGATGCGCGCCGGTGCCGATGATCCTGAAATGGCTGAAATTGCGAATGAATTGCAGGATGAGTGCTTCAACCTTTTCAAAAAAGCAGCCGAGCAGGAAAAAGAATGGGCGGCCTATCTGTTTAAAGACGGCTCAATGATTGGCCTGAACAAGGAAATTCTGGCTCAATACGTTGAATACATTACCAATCTGCGTATGCAGGCAGTCGGTCTGCCTGCCGGATTCGAAGGCGCCACCCAAAATCCGATCCCTTGGATCAACGCATGGCTGTCTTCTGACAATGTACAGGTTGCGCCGCAGGAAGTGGAAATTTCCTCTTACCTGATTGGTCAGATTGATTCGGAAGTCAATGCCGACGATTTGGGCGATTTCGAGCTGTAATCGAGCATTCGGTTTTATGATCAAGGCCGTCTGAACGGTGTGGCAGAAATCTTTGATTTCGTCTTTACACCGTTTCAGACGGCCTTTCCAATCCAAACAAATCATATGGCACTCATCAGCACACACGACAAAACCTTCCAACTCCAACAAGGCGAAACCTTATTAGAGGGCTTGGAGCGCACCGGACACGAAGTTGAATACCAATGTCGCAGCGGTTATTGCGGTTCATGCCGGGTTAAAATCTTGGATGGGAAAGTCTCTTATGATAATTTTCCGCTCGCTTTTGTTGCGCCCGGAGAAATTTTGCCGTGCTGCTGCCGGGTTACTGAAGACATCAAGCTCGATTGTCGGGAGCGCATCAAAGAGCCGGATTTATTTGATGTCGATTTATTTGAAGACAAATAAAAAATGCCGTCTGAACATTGTGGCCGAAATCTTTAATTTCATTTCCACTGTTCAGACGGCATTTTTATGGTTAAGCTTATTTACGCTCGCCAACTGGTAAAACTGTCTTGCCGAAAGATTCGTTGATGACTTCTGCCGCTGCCAAGTAGAACGCACCAAGTGCAGTTACCAAGCCTAAGCAACCGCCGATATGGACGATGCTATGATTTTCCATGCCATCGCCAATACCCAATGCAAAGAAAGTCAGCGTCAAGAAAAAGAAAATACCACTTAATACTTTAGGTTTGGTCAAGGTAGCCACAAACATCATCAGCGAAAACATACCCCATGCGCAGAGATACCAGCCGATAAATGCCGGGGCTGTTTCACCTTTAAAAAAGATGGTAAACAAAGCCCATGTCCACCAAAAGGCGCCATAGCTGATAAAAGCGGTAAAGCCAAACGTATTGCCTTTCTTGAACTCAAACATACCGGCAATAACTTGGGTGATACCACCAAAGGCGAGAGCCATGCCCAAAACTAAGCCGACACCCTCTTGAGCAGTAAAAAAGCCGCCGTTAATCAGACTGAGCAACCAAGTTGTCAATGCAAAGCCACACAGGCCTACTGGACCTGGGTTCGCCAGATTTTCTTTAGTAGTAGTCATTTTATTTCTCCTCTAGTTATTAAAATAGGAAGCCTATTGTTACAGGTTTTATTTAAAATTAAAAGAAATAAATTTAAAAAAATCAGGCTGTCTGAAAAATATTTTTCAGACGGCCTTAAATATTAATAATTAAACTATCCTAAAATTGCCAAAATTTTCCTTAATTCATTGGCATTAATCTGGCCGGGTGCAGACGTTTTTTGTGCCGCACCAAAGGTTACGGCCGAGCCGAAAGTCGAGCCGGCCAAGCGACTGACAACTCCGATTTTACCCATAGACATAGTAATAATCGGGCGGTCGATAATTTGTGAAACATTATATGTTGCCTGTAATAAGGTCAATACATCTTGCGGCGATTGCGGCATCACGGCAATTTTGCAGATATCCGCACCCCACTCGGCCATTGTTTTCAGACGGCCTGTAATGTCTGTCAAAGACGGCGTGGCTTGGAAATCGTGATTACAAAGTAAGGCGGCAGTTTGATACTCATGCGCCAAAGCAATGGTTTGTTTTACGCCGCTTTCCTCGGCAAAAAGCTCGATATCGATAATATCGACTTGTTTGGAACGGATGATTTTTTCCAATAATTCAAAATAATAGTCGTCAGAACAAGGCGTATTGCCGCCCTCTTGCGTCCTTCTAAACGTAAACAGCAAAGGCTTGTCAGGAAAAGCCTGTCGGACAATGCCTAATTGCTCGGCAATAAAATCGGCATCAAGCGCAGTTTGGAAAAAATCCGCACGAAATTCAATAATGTCAAAAGCCGTCTCTTTCAATACGCGCAAAGCCTGCTCCAATTCCTGCGTATTAGCGGCCACCAGCGGCACGGCAATTTTAGGCAGGCCTTTGCCGATCTCGATATTTTTGATGATGACAGATTTCATATTGTTCCTTTTTGCTTTTTAAACCTATCAGTGCAGATGTTCGTAAATAGTTTCTGCCAAGGCTTTGCTGATGCCTTCCACTTTTTCCAAGTCCTCGCGGCTGGCGGCAATCACGCCGTGCAGACCGCCGAATCGGGTGAGCAATGCTTGGCGGCGTTTGCTGCCGATACCGGGGATTTCGCTGAGTGAGGAAGTAACGCGTGCTTTGTCGCGTTTTTTGCGGTGGCCTGTAATCGCAAAGCGGTGCGACTCATCGCGTACGGTTTGCAATAAATGCAAAGCCGGGCTATTGGGCGGCAGGCGGAAGACTTCGCCGGTAAAAGGCAGTATGAGTTCTTCCATGCCGGCTTTGCGCTCGGGGCCTTTGGCGATACCGACCAAAGGTATGTGCAGCCCGAGTTCTTCCCATACCGATACGGCTACGCCGATTTGCCCTTTGCCGCCGTCAATCAACACGACATCCGGCCATTTGACGCTTTCGCCGTTGGCTTCGGCTTCCTGCATTTTGCCGTAACGGCGCGTCAACACTTCGCGCATAGCGGCGTAATCGTCGCCAGGCTTGGCGGTCGTGATGTTGTAGCGGCGGTATTGCGAAGGCTGGATGTTTTGCTCATCGTACACAACACAGGACGCAATAGTGGCCTCGCCTTGCGTGTGGCTGATATCGAAACATTCAAGGCGGTTGAGGCCGTCTGAATCCATGCCGAGGATTTTGGCCAGTTCATCAATACGGTGTTGCTGGCTGCTTTGTTGCAGGCGGCGTTGTGCAATCGCCATTTGTGCGTTTTGTTCCGCCATTTTCAACCAGACTTTGCGTTCGCCTATGGTCTTGGTGACAAACTGCATCTGCTTGCCGTGTTCGCCCTCCAAAGCCTCTTTCAGCGCATCGGGAACGGGAAAGTTGCTAATAATGATGTCGGGTTTACTTTTGCCCAAATAATGTTGGGCGACAAAGGCTTCGGCGTAATCTTGTCCGTTTGGCTCGGGATCGTTTTTGGTGTCAGGGAAAAAGCTTTTATCGCCGACATGCCGTCCGCCGCGGATGCTGACCCAGTGTACGCAAACCAGGCCGTCTGAAACCGCCAGCGCAAGCAAATCGATATCGTTGGGATTGTTCGGATTTTTGCTGTCGATAAACTGATTACTCTGCATAATGCCGAGCGCTTGGATTTGGTCGCGGTAACGGGCTGCTTCCTCAAATTGCAGATTGGCGGCGGCGGTTTGCATTTTGTGTTGCAAGGTACGCGTCAATTCGTCGGTTTTGCCATTGAGGAAAGTCGCGGCTTCACGCACGCTGTCACGATAATCTTCTTCACTGATGTGGCCGACACAAGGCGCAGTGCAGCGTTTGATTTGGTACAGCAGACAAGGACGGTCGCGATGCTCGAATACGCTGTCTTCGCAGGTACGCAGCATAAAGACTTTTTGCAACACTTGAATGCTGTCGCGCACGGCATTGCTGTTAGGATACGGGCCGAAATATTGATTTGGTTTCTTCAGCGTGCCGCGGTAATACGCCATTTGCGGATATTGATGGCCGCTGAGCATCAAATAAGGATAGCTTTTGTCATCGCGGAAAAGAATATTGTATTTCGGCGACAAGGCTTTGATGAAGTTGTTTTCGAGAATCAGCGCTTCGGCTTCGGAACGCGTGATGGTGGTTTCGATGTGGTGAACCTGTTTTACCATCAATGCGATGCGCGGCGAATGGTCGTTTTTTTGGAAATAACTGGAAACGCGCCGCTTGAGATTGACCGCTTTGCCGACATACAAAACATTGTTGTCTTCGTCAAAAAAACGGTACACGCCCGGCAGATTAGGCAGATTTTTCAGAAAAAGAGGTAAATCGAACGGTTCGGTTGCGCTCACGGGATTTTCTTTTGGAATAGGCAGGCCGTCTGAAAACTTTTCAGACGGCCTTTTTCATTGACGTTTAAGATTCTTGAGACGGAGTATCTTCAGCTTCTACTGCTTGGTTTTCAGCTGCATCGCTTTCCAAAGCGGCTTCATCTTCAACCTCTTCGGCCACGCGTTCCAAGCTGACCAAGGTTTCGCCTTCATCCAGATTAATCAGGCGGACACCTGCGGCAGCACGGCCGGTCTCGCGGATTTGCTCAACTTTGGTACGAATCAGGACGCCGCCGCTGGTAATCAGCATCAGGTCGTCGGTTTCGCTGACCAAAGTCGCGGCAACTAAATCGCCGTTGCGCTCGCCGGTATTGATGGCGATATTGCCTTGGCCACCTTTGTTTTTACGGCTGTAATCGGCAATCGGGGTGCGTTTGCCATAGCCGTTGGCGGTAGCAGTCAATACTTGTAAATCGCTTTGCTCGGCTTCAGGGGCGAAAGTAATCAGGCTGACAATCTTGCCATCAGCCGGCAGGCGCATACCGCGCAAACCGCCGCTGCCGCGACCGGACGGACGGACACCGTGTTTGCCGCTTGGCAATGCGTTTTCGGCATTTTCATCATCCAGCCCGTCTGAATCTTCGTTTTCGGTTTCGATATCTGCATCTTCTGCTTCATCGTTACCGGATTTTTCCCAATATTCGTTAAAGCGGATGGCTTTGCCCAAGTTGGAGAACAGCATAATGTCGTCCGCACCGCCGGTTTGCGCTGCGCCGACCAAGTAATCGCCTTCTTTAAGTGCGATGGCTTTGATGCCTTGGCTGCGGACGTTTTTAAACGCAGACAGCTGGACTTTTTTCACCATACCTTGTGCGGTGGCAAAGAAGACGTATTGGTCTTCCGGGAACTCGCGGACGGCCAAGATAGCGCTGACTTTTTCGCCTTCTTCCAATTGGATAACGTTGTTGATCGGACGACCTCGGCTGTTGCGGCCGCCTTCCGGCAGTTTATACACTTTAATCCAATGGCACTTGCCCAAATTGGTAAAGCACATCAAATAATCATGCGTGTTGGCAACAAACAGGGTTTCGATGAAGTCTTCGTCTTTGGTTGCCGCTGCCTGCTTGCCGCGGCCGCCGCGACGTTGCGCCTGATAATCGGTTGTCGGCTGGGTTTTGATGTAGCCGCCATGAGTCAGGGTAACGACCATTTCGCGTTGCGGAATCAGGTCTTCATCGGCGATATCGCCGCCAAACGGATTGATTTCGCTGCGGCGTTCATCGCCGAAGGTGGCTTTAATGTCTGTCAATTCTTCGCGAATGATTTGGGTAACGCGCTCTGGTTTAGAAAGAATATCCACAAAATCAATGATTTTGCTCATCAGGTTTTTATATTCGCCGACAATTTCTTCCTGATCGAGGCCGGTCAGGTTACGCAGGCTCATGCGCAAAATGGCATCGGCTTGCAATTCGCTCAGATAATAGCCTTGGCTATGCAGGCCCAAATTCTCTGGCAAGCCTTCAGGGCGCATCATGTGCAGGTCTAAATCCGTACGGCTGAGCATGTCTTCAACCAAGCTGCTGCGCCATGGTCGGGACAGCAGTTTTTCTTTGGCTTCCGGCGCATTGGCAGATTCTTTAATCAGACGGATGATTTCGTCGATATTGGACAAGGCAACTGCTTTACCTTCGGCAATATGGCCTTCATGACGCGCTTTTTTCAGGCGGAATAAAGTACGACGGGTAACGACTTCGCGACGGTGGCGTAGGAACTCGGACAGAATTTGTTTCAGGTTCAGCAAGCGCGGCTGGCCGTCAACCAAAGCCACCATATTGATACCGAAGCTGTCTTGCAGCTGGGTCAGTTTGTAGAGTTGGTTCAAAACGACTTCGGCATTTTCATTGCGTTTCAATTCGATCACGACACGCATACCGGATTTGTCGGACTCGTCGCGCAGGTCGGATACACCTTCCAACGTTTTTTCGCGTACCAACTCGCCGATTTTCTCAACCAGCTTGGCTTTGTTGACTTGATATGGGATTTCATCGATAACGATGGCTTCGCGCTCACCATTTTTGCCGATAGGCTCGATATGGGTTTTACCGCGCATTACCACGCGGCCACGGCCGGTTTTATAGCCTTCGCGCACGCCGCTTAAGCCGTAAATAGTTGCGCCTGTTGGGAAATCGGGCGCTTGGATGATATTGATCAGCTCGTCGATTTCAGTTTCAGGCTCGTCCAACAAACGCAGGCAGGCATTGATGGTATCGCCCAAATTGTGCGGCGGGATATTGGTTGCCATACCGACGGCAATACCGGACGAACCATTGACTAACAGCGCAGGGAAACGGGTCGGTAATACCAGCGGCTCATGCTCGCTGCCATCATAGTTGGGACCGAAATTGACGGTTTCTTCTTCGATATCCGCCAGCATTTCATGGGAAATTTTTTCCATGCGGATTTCGGTATAACGCATGGCTGCTGCGGCCAAGCCGTCGACAGAACCGAAGTTGCCCTGACCGTCGATCAGCACATAACGCATGGAGAAGTCTTGCGCCATGCGGACGATGGTGTCGTAAACGGCTATATCGCCGTGGGGGTGGTATTTACCGATAACGTCGCCGACGATACGCGCCGATTTTTTATAGGCGGAATTCCAGTTGTTTTTCAACTCGTGCATCGCGTACAAAACGCGGCGGTGTACCGGCTTGAGACCGTCGCGGACATCCGGCAGGGCTCGTCCCACAATTACGCTCATGGCGTAATCGAGGTAGCTCTTGCGCATTTCGTCTTCAAGGCTGACAGGCAGGGTTTCAAGTGCAAATTTATGGTCGTTGCGGATGGTTGCGTCGGTCATGATTATCTGTAATTTCGTATGGCAAAAATCTTGTTGATTCTACCACAAAACAAGCGGTTTATGGCTTTTGCGTGAAGGCCGTCTGAAACAGGATTTCAGACGGCCTTCGTTATTTAATAAATTGAATTTAGTTGCAGCCAGAATCTTTGTCCGCAGCCTGCAAACTCAATTCTTTGCGTTTTTTAGCCCTTTCATAACGACAGCGTTGGCGCGGTGTATTGATTTCCAAAGGCGGTACAGGAACCGGCTTACCGTCTTCAACGGCAACCATGGTGAAGTAGCAGCTGTTGGTATGACGCACTTCGCCGGTGTGGATGTTTTGCGCCTCTACACGGATGCCGACTTCCATAGAAGTACGGCCGGTGTAGTTGATGCTGGCGTAAAAGGTTACCAGTTCGCCGACATGAATAGGCTCTTTAAACAATACTTTATCAACAGACAGAGTAACGCAATAGGTGCCGCTGTAACGGCAGGCGCAGGAATATGCCACTTGGTCAAGCAGGCGCAGAAGATCGCCACCGTGAACATTACCGCTGAAGTTTGCCGTATAAGGCATCATCAACTCGGACATGATGAGTTCATGGGAAGGTAGTTGGCGTTCCGGTTTCATAGTTTCTTCTCCTTTTGATATTTATTTTTAAATTGTCTGAAAACTTCAGACTACACGTGTGCAAAATCATTCTACCGTTTTTAAACGTTGAGTTTCAACCCCTTACCCACACGTTTACAGCCATTTTCTACGCGAAAAGAAAATCAGCAGTCCGATGATGATGCACAGCATCACACCCAAAACCATGAAATAGCCGTAATGCCAATGCAGCTCGGGCATGTTGTCGAAGTTCATGCCGTAGATGCCGGTGATGACGGTCAGCGGCATAAAGATGATGGTAATAACCGTCAACACGCGCATTTGCTGGTTCATGCGGTTGGATTGGAAGGAAAGATAAATGTCCATCATGCTCAACACCATATCACGCGAGGCATCAAGCGATTCGATAAGCTGCATATTGTGGTCGTACACGTCGCGCAGATAGACGGTCGATTCGCCTTTGAAAATAGCAAAATCACCGCGCACGGCCAGTTGATAGAACACATCGCGCAATGGCAAAAGCGTGCGCCGCAGACGGACGGCATCGCGCTTGAGGCGGTGAATCTTACTGAGAATATCGCTGTTTTCATTTTTAAACAGGGACTTGTCTATTGCTTCAACACGGTTGTTGTACGACTCCAAAACAATGAAATAGTCGTCCACAATACGGTCAAGCAGGCAATAAGCAAGAAACGCTGTATTTTTGTTCAAAATATTGTGCGGATTTTCGTGCATCTGCCGGCGGAGATGGCTGAACAAACCCAGCGGTTTTTGTTGGAAAGACAACACAAAATCTTTGCCGATAATCACATACACTTGGTCAGAATGGAGCTTGCCTGTGGAGGTATAGTGGTAAACCTGTGCGGCAGTAAAAACATAGCTGCCGTAGTCTTCGATTTTCGGACGCTGTTTGCGGCTAAGAATATCTTCAATAACCAGCTCATGGATACCATAAGGCTCAAGCGCGTGTTTAAGCAAGGTGACATCATTGATGCCGACAAAATGCAGCCAGTTGATTTGACCTTCTTGCGGACGAGTAATATCAGGCAAGTTTTTTCCGGCAAGATAATCATGCTGAACAAAGGTATCGGCGGAATACAGGGTTTGATGGATGGCAGAGCGCGGCGCATTGTCGGTATTGCTGCGCTGCATGGCTTGGTCTTGCAAAGTGTCGGTTGTTTCAACTGGATTGGCTGGTTTGCTCATAAAGATAAATCATGTTTTTTAGTTAGAATGAATTGTACAGACAGAAAAGGCCGTCTGAAAACTGATTTTCAAACGGCCTGACAATATCGATCAACGCTTTATTAGGCTTTATTAGGCTTGAGGCGCGGTTTTCTCCAGCTCCAATGCAGCGGCAAGCAAGGACAGGCGCGCCATTACGCCGTAAACATAGAGGCGGTTGTGTTCGTTGTCCACGTCGCAGTCTTTTTCAGAGCGCGGCATACCGAGCGAATCCCATTGTTCAAATACACGTTTGCAGGCTTCAGGCGCTTCTTGGGAATTGTCGCCGCTGCCGGTGGGGATGCTGTTGGACAGCGGAACAAACACCATACCGCCTGCATTGAGGTTTTCGTCTGCACCACGGCCTTCGTGTACACGGAAGAAGCCGCCGATAACGAAACGGTCCATCATATAAACGACGGGTTCGCACACGGCGCCGTTCATGGTTTCATAGGTATAAATACCTTCTTGGACAATCACTTCGCTGACTTCCAAGCCTTCTTTCACCTTCGCCATTTTGTTGCGGTTTTTGCGGTTCAGCCCGCGTACTTCATCGGCGGATTTGACACTCATCACGCCCATGCCGTAAGTACCTGCATCGGCTTTGACGATAACGAAGGGCTGGTCAGTAATGCCCAATTCGTCGTATTTGGCTTGAATTTTCGCCAGCACGCGTTCTACCGCTTCCGCCAACGCATCTTCACCTTCGCGCTCTTGGAAGTCCAAACCGCCGATTTTTTCAAAATACGGATTAATCTGCCATTCGTCGATGTCAATCAGCTTGGCAAATTCGGCGGCGACTTGGTTGTATGCGCTGAAATGCTCTGTTTTGCGGCGCGTCGTCCAACCGCCGTGCAACGGAGGCAATACGGTTTGGTTGATGTCTTTGAGAATATCGGGAACGCCGGCGGACAAGTCGTTGTTCAACAGGACGACGCAAGGCGAGAAGCCGTCTGCAAGATGGACGCGCTCGCGGGTACGCAATAAAGGCTCCAGCAGGATTTTATCGCCTAATGCAGTTTCAAACTCGGTCGGCTCGGTTACTTCAGGATTCAAGCTACCCAAACGCACTTCATACCCTGCCGAACGCAAAATCTCGCTGAGTGCGTAAACGTTTTGCAGGTAGAACGTGTTGCGGGTATGGTTTTCAGGAATAATCAATACGGATTTGGCCGTTTCACAGGCACGCTGTACCGCATCTTGCGCGGCAACTGCCGCCAGCGGGATAAAGTTGGGATTCAAATTATTGAAACCGCCCGGAAACAGGTTCATATCGATGGATGAAATTTTGTAACCGGCATTACGGATGTCAACCGAACCATAAAACGGCGGACGGTGTTCGTTCCATTGCGAACGGAACCATGCTTCGATTTTGGCGTGGTTGCACAAGATTTTCGCTTCAAACACCTGAAGTTGCGACAGATGTTCGGCAGCCATTACCGGTAATTTCATTCTCTATACCTCTTTGTTAAGTTTGGATATTGAGTGAGAATGATAGAACTTTTTAGTGCATTTCGACAAGTATTCTTTCAGATAAGATGCATTTTTTTTGTCAACAATTCTACAATTTGTCTAATTTTTAATAAGCATTTTTGAAACTTTGCGACAAATTTTAAAAATTGGACAAATTTCTATTGCGCAGCCCCTATAAAAAGCCTAAAATCCGCCCATAAACGCAAACCATCATTCATACCTAACAATAGCAAAGAATACTCATTATGAGCGCACAAACCCTTTATGATAAACTTTGGAACAGCCACGTCGTCCGCGAAGAAGAAGACGGCACTGTCCTGCTTTACATCGACCGTCACCTGGTTCACGAAGTAACCAGCCCGCAAGCATTTGAAGGCTTGAAAATGGCCGGCCGCAAACTCTGGCGTATCGACAGCGTGGTCTCCACAGCCGACCACAACACCCCGACCGGCGACTGGGACAAAGGTATCCAAGACCCGATTTCCAAACTGCAAGTCGATACTTTGGACAAAAACATTAAAGAGTTTGGCGCACTCGCCTACTTCCCGTTTATGGATAAAGGCCAAGGCATTGTGCACGTTATGGGCCCGGAACAAGGTGCTACCCTGCCCGGCATGACTGTTGTCTGCGGCGACTCGCACACTTCTACCCATGGCGCATTCGGCGCATTGGCGCACGGTATCGGCACTTCCGAAGTCGAACACACCATGGCGACCCAGTGCATTACCGCGAAAAAATCCAAATCCATGCTGATTGCCGTTGAAGGCCGTCTGAAACCCGGTGTTACCGCCAAAGACGTGGCACTTTATATTATCGGTCAAATCGGTACGGCAGGCGGCACAGGCTACGCTATTGAATTTGGCGGCGAAGCCATCCGCAGCCTTTCTATGGAAGGCCGCATGACCCTGTGCAATATGGCGATCGAAGCCGGTGCGCGCTCAGGCATGGTTGCCGTTGACCAAACCACCATCGACTATGTAAAAGGCAAACCTTTCGCACCTAAAGACGAAGCGTGGGACAAAGCCGTTGAGTATTGGCGTACGCTGGTATCTGACGAAGGCGCCGTATTCGATAAAGAATACCACTTCAAAGCCGAAGACATCGAGCCTCAAGTGACTTGGGGTACCTCACCTGAAATGGTTTTAGACATCAACGGCAAAGTGCCTAATCCTGCCGAAGAAGCCGATCCGGTCAAACGCAGTGGCATGGAACGCGCCCTCGAATACATGGGCTTGGAAGCCGGTACGCCATTAAGTGAAATCCCTGTCGACATCGTCTTTATCGGCTCTTGCACCAACAGCCGTATCGAAGACTTGCGCGAAGCCGCCGCCATCGCCAAAGGCCGCAAAAAAGCGGACAATGTACAACGCGTATTGATTGTTCCCGGCTCCGGTTTGGTTAAAGAGCAGGCCGAAAAAGAAGGCTTGCACAAAGTATTTATTGAAGCCGGTTTTGAATGGCGCGAGCCGGGTTGCTCTATGTGCCTCGCCATGAATGCCGACCGCCTGACCCCAGGACAACGTTGCGCCTCCACTTCCAACCGTAACTTTGAAGGCCGTCAAGGCAACGGCGGACGCACCCACCTCGTCAGCCCTGCCATGGCAGCCGCAGCCGCGGTTACCGGCCACTTTACCGACATCCGCACTATGGCTTAAAGTATTTTCAGACGGCCTTTATTGATCAGGCCGTCTGAAACAATACCTTGCCCAAGTAAGTTTTCCTATTGCGCAAAACGTCCGAAAACCTTCTCAATCATTGATAACTCGAAAGGAATCTAGTATGAAAAAACTGTTTGCATTGGCTGCCGCAGCCCTCATCCTGTCAGCTTGTTCCAGCACTTGGTCCGGCGCAAAAAACGATGCCAACCGCAATTGGGACAAAACCAAAGAGACTGCCGAGCGCGTAGCCGATAAAACCAAAGAAACTGCTGAAAACATTGCCGAAAAAACCGGCGAAGCCGTTAAAAAAGGCGGCAATGCAGTGGGCCGCGGCATGAGCCATGTTGGTAACAAAATTGAAGCCGCTACCGAATAATTCGGTAAATCAGGCCGTCTGAAGCTCCTGACTCCGTTTCAGACGGCCTGATACCTTATTACTTGTTCAGAAATTTTCATGATTCCAAGCAAAGGAAGAAACAATGAGTAATCCGTCAAGCTGGTTTGGTATTCACGCTCATGATTTGGATCGCGCCAAAGCCTTTTACGAATCCGTATTCGACAAGCCCCTGCAAGACGTTGGCGGCAACGGATTCCGTTTCATCATTTTCCCAGCCGATTACACCCAACACGGTACGGCCGGCATGATTTGGCATGACAGCAACGCCCAGCCCGGCCACGGTGGTACAACCATTTTCTTTAATTGCCCGGATTGTGCAGAAACAGCAGATAAAGCCGTTGCAGCAGGCGGCAAACTGTTACAAGAGAAATTCCGCATTGCCAACGGCTTTGCAGCATTTATCGAAGATACAGAAGGCAACCGAATCGGTTTGCACAGCACACGCTAACCCGAATAGCCATAAAATTTCCCATTATTACTATAAGAATCTGACATGAAAGCCTTTACCAAAATTACCGCCATCGTCGCCCCGCTCGACCGCAGCAACGTCGATACCGACGCCATCATCCCCAAACAATTTCTGAAATCCATCAAACGCAGCGGCTTCGGCCCCAATGCCTTTGACGAATGGCGTTACCTCGACCACGGCGAGCCGGGCATGGACAACAGCAAACGCCCGCTGAACCCCGATTTCTCGCTGAACCAGCCGCGTTACCAAGGTGCGCAAATCCTGCTCACACGCAAAAACTTCGGCTGCGGCTCTTCACGCGAACACGCCCCTTGGGCATTGGACGACTACGGCTTCCGCGCCGTCATCGCCCCCAGCTTTGCCGACATCTTCTTCAACAACTGCTACAAAAACGGCCTTTTACCTATCGTTTTGACAGAAGAACAGGTTGACCAGCTTTTCAAAGAAGTTGAAGCCAACGAAGGCTATCAGCTCTCCATCAACCTTGCCGAACAAACCCTGACCACCCCTAGCGGTGAAACATTTACATTCGATATTACCGAACACCGCAAACACTGCCTCTTAAACGGCTTGGACGAAATCGGCCTAACCCTGCAACACGCTGACGAAATTCACGCCTTCGAAGAAAAACGCCGTCAAAGCCAGCCTTGGCTGTTTAACGGTTGATATACAAAAGGCCGTCTGAAAAATTTAAGTGTTTCAGACGGCCTTTAATCTACACAAATATATTATGATTACCGATACCATAAGCAATGCCAGCCGCTACGCTGCCTTGCATCCCGACTTTGCCGAAGCCTTCCATCTGTTGCAGACCTTAGATTTTGCCAAGCTGCCGGACGGCCAAGTGCCATGCGAGAATCCCAATATCCGTATTTTTATCGGCAGCGATCCGATGAGGACGCAGGGAGAAGCCCAGCCTGAAGCGCACTTAAAACATATTGATATTCAAACACCGATTGATGGCAGCGAAACATATGGCTGGATAGACAGAGGCCGTCTGAAAAACGGTTTAGGCTACAACGAAAAGCGCGATATCGAATTTTTCGACTGCGAGCCGGAAACTTGGCTGACCTTGGAGCCCGGCGAATTTGTGCTATTTTACCCGAATGATGCGCATGCCCCATTGGTCGGCGACAGGGCGAACATACGCAAAGTTGTTTTTAAAATCCGTGTTGAGACCGAACGTCTATAATTTTTCAGACGGCCTTATCCCCTTATTCAGGACACAATATGTCTTTTTTCAGCAGGTTGTTCCGCTCCAAACCTAAATTAATGACTTGGCAGGAATTTGTCGAATACTTTGCCCGTCGCATCCAAGAAGAATTGGATCTTGAGGCAAAAATCGACTGGGGTGAAAATATTGCGTCTTCGCCGATCATCGTCCATTTTTCCGAAGACGATGAAGCATCGTTCAGCACATATTTGAGCAACCATTACACAAGTTATCTGCAAAATCCCGAGGCCTTGGAGGCTATTGTTGCTGCCAATTTAGCGGTTATCTATAAGATTCAAGATACTGATGCCAGTGTTTCGGCACAACAAATTCTTCCGACGATTAAAAATACGATTTATCTGGAAAACGCCAGACTGATTACAAATACGGACGAAGCCGAACCTGCCGATTATCTGGTATACAAACCGATTGCGGGCGATATCATGTTGCTTTATATGGTAGATACGGAAGAATCCATGCATACGCTCAATCGTGAGCATATGGAAGAGGTAGGTATTGAAGATGAAGACGCCTTATATCGTACCGCCATGGATAATTTGCGCCAACGGATGAATGGACGTGTCCAAATTCATCATGCCGAAGGTTGGTCATTGGCTCAAATCCATTTGGACAACGACTATGATGCTTCCCTGATTTTGCTTTTGGACGAAGTACTTAAAGACGACCCTATGCTGCCGGCCAACCCTGTTTTTGCAGTCCCGGCACGCAATGCCCTGCTCGTTTGCAGCCCGTCCGATGAAGAGGCTTTGCAGGCGATGGCGAATATTGCCCTGCAGGCATTTGAAGAATCTGCCTACGCGATTTCTACCCAGCTTTACCAGTACCATAATGGTACAATCAGCGTTTTCAGAGCAAATTGATTTAAGGCCGTCTAAAAAACTGACGGCCTGCCCTTTACCTAAAACCTTCCCATAAGGAAACCCGAAATGACCAAACATATCGCTATCTTGCGCGGCGACGGCATCGGCCCTGAAATCGTTGCAGAAACCGTCCGCGTACTCGACAAACTTATCGAACAAGGTTTGGATGTCAGCTACGAATACGCGCCTTTGGGCGGCGAAGCCTATGACGAATACGGCCATCCTTATCCAGAATTCACGCAAAACCTTTGCCGTAAAGCCGATGCGGTCCTGCTTGGTGCAGTCGGTTCTCCTCAATACGACAATCTCGACCGTCCGCTGCGCCCTGAACGCGGCTTGTTGGCCATCCGTAAAGACTTGAATCTGTTTGCAAATTTGCGCCCTGCTATTTTGTATAAAGAGCTGGCCAATGCTTCTACTTTGAAACCGGAAATCGTAGCCGGCCTCGACATCCTTATCGTACGCGAACTGACCGGCGATATTTACTTTGGCGAACCGCGCGGCATCCGTGTTTTGGAAAACGGCGAACGCGAAGGCTACAACACCATGAAATACAGCGAAAGCGAAATCCGCCGTATTGCCCACGTTGCCTTCCAATCCGCCCAAAAACGCAGCAAAAAAGTCTGCTCTGTAGGCAAAGCCAACGTTTTGGAAACCACCGAACTGTGGCGCGAAATCTTTGAAGAAGTCGGCAAAGAATACTCTGATGTCGAGCTTTCCCATATGTACGTCGACAATGCAGCCATGCAGTTGGTACGCGCGCCCAAACAATTTGACGTGATTGCCACCGGCAACATCTTCGGTGACATTCTGTCTGATGAAGCCTCCATGCTGACCGGCTCCATCGGTATGTTGCCTTCCGCTTCTTTAGATGAAAACGGCAAAGGCCTGTACGAACCGTCTCACGGTTCTGCTCCTGACATTGCCGGTCAAAACAAAGCCAATCCGCTAGCGACTGTATTGTCTCTTGCCATGTTGCTGCGTTACAGCTTGAACGACGAAGCCCGCGCACAACAAGTTGAAAACGCCGTACAAAAAGTACTGCAACAAGGCTTGCGTACCGGCGACATTTATGAAGAAGGTACTAAGCTGGTTTCCTGCTCCGAAATGGGCGATGCCGTATTGGCCGCTTTGTAAGAAGGCCGTCTGAAAAAAGCGTGGGACCAATCCCACACTTTTTTATATTCGAAAACTCGAAACCATAAAAAAGGGCGTGTCTTCACACGCCCTTATGTTCTTTTTCAGACGGCCTTAAGATTGAAGCAATCAACCTCTTTTGTGTTTGCCACCAAAGCTGTCGTTAGACTTGCGCTTGCCTTTAAAGCCTTCGCCGCCTTTTTTGAAACCGTCAGACTTCTTGAAACCGTCTTTCTTAAAGCCATCTTTCTTGAAACCGTCTTTTTTATGGCCTTCGCCGCGTGATTTGCCGCCGAAGCCTTCTTTAGCCGGTTTCTTATCGCCGCGCCAGCCGCCGGATTTGCGATCGCTCCAGCCGCCTTTGCCTTTCGGTTTGCCGCCGGCAGATTTGCGTTTGCGTGTCGGTTCCATGCCATCGATGGTCAGCTCAGGCAATTTACGGCCGATGTATTTTTCGATTTTGTGTACTTTGACGTATTCGTTCACTTCGGCAAAAGTAATCGCAATACCGGTACGGCCTGCGCGACCGGTACGGCCGATGCGGTGAACGTAATCTTCCGCCTGTTTCGGCAGGTCGTAGTTGATGACGTGGGTAATGGTCGGCACGTCGATACCGCGTGCGGCAACGTCGGTGGCAACCAAAATTTTGCAGCGGCCTTTGCGCAAATCCATCAGCGTGCGGTTACGCCAGCCTTGCGGCATATCGCCGTGCAGGCAGTTGGCGGCGAAACCTTTTTCGTACAAATCGTCGGCGATGACTTCGGTCATGGCTTTGGTGGACGTAAAAATCACGCATTGGTCAATATTGGCATCGCGCAAGATGTGGTCGAGCAGGCGGTTTTTATGGCGCATATCGTCGCAGTACAACAGCTGCTCTTCGATTTTGCCTTGATCATCCACGCGCTCAACTTCGATGGTTTCAGGGTCTTTGGTCAGTTTGCGCGCCAGTTTGCCCACTGCGCCGTCCCAAGTGGCGGAGAACAACAAAGTCTGACGGTCGCTAGGCGTCGCTTCAACGATGGTTTCGATGTCGTCGATAAAGCCCATGTCCAGCATACGGTCGGCTTCGTCAAGAATCAGCACTTCCAAACGATCAAAGTCAACTTTACCGCTCTGCATCAAATCCATCAGACGGCCCGGAGTAGCGACAATCAGGTCAACCGGTTTGCTCAAAGCACGGGTTTGGTAGCCGAAAGATGCGCCGCCTACAATGCTGACAGTACGGAACCAACGCATATTTTTAGCATACGCCAGCGCATTTTTTTCCACTTGAGCCGCCAATTCGCGGGTCGGAGTCAACACCAAAGCGCGCGGGCCTTTACCCGGTTTTTCGCTGCGCTTGGTCAGTTTTTGCAAAGTCGGCAGCAGGAAGGCTGCGGTTTTGCCTGAACCGGTTTGTGCCGAAGCCATAATGTCGCGGCCGTCCAAAGCAAACGGAATCGCTTGCGCCTGAATCGGGGTCGGGCTTTCATAACCCTCGCTACTTACGGCAGACAAAATGTTTTTATCAAGGTTCAAATCGGAAAATTTAATAGACATATCTATCCTAAGAGACAACAACGCGCACGCCTGAACAATTTCAGACGACCTGAAGCAAAGGAAAGTAACGATACGGGAAATGTGAAGTTACAGGGTTGTCGCAAGCATCTTGCTTGTGGTTAACATCGACGACAACCTGCACAGAAAAGGCTTTGCAAATATGCAAGCAATAAAAGAAACGCGCCCGAAACGGCGGTTTAGGTTGGATGACGATGGCTTCGTATCAAAAGGCGAACTGCGGATAATATAGATTTTATAGACAACAGTCAAGCAAAAAGACATCAAGTGCGTTAAAATCCAAACCCTTCCCAATACTTATTCAGGCCGTCTGAAACCATGACCGACATTACCCCCTTTGCCAACCGCTTGGGCAAAAACATCAAACATCTTATGAAATGGGCCAAACGCAACAATATTGAAGCCTGGCGCATTTACGACCGCGATATTCCCCAATTTCCCTTTGCCGTCGATGTTTACGGCGACCAAATCCATCTTCAGGAATACGATACTGGCTGGCTGATGCAGCCTGAAGAATACGAAGCATGGCTTGAGGATGTATTGGAAGCCATCGGTTTTGTGACCGGTTTTGCGCCCGAACAAATCCACCTCAAACGCCGCGAACGTCAAAAAGGTTTGCAGCAATACGAGAAAACCGGCAAAACCGGCGACGATTTCGTCATTACTGAAAACGGCCGCAAGTTTTGGGTCAACCTCGACAAATACCTCGATACCGGCCTTTTCCTCGACCACCGCAACACACGCAAAAAAGTCGGCGAAACCGCAGCAGGCAAACGCTTCCTCAACCTGTTTTCCTACACAGGCAGCTTCACCGTCTACGCCGCAACCGGCGGCGCGGTAACTAGCGAAACTGTCGATTTGTCCAATACTTATCTCGAGTGGGCAAAACGCAATTTCGAACTCAACGGCATCGACCCCGAACAACATAAAATCGTCCGCGCGGATGTGTTCCAATACCTGCAAAATGCCGCAGATGAAGGCAAAAAGTTCGACCTCATCGTCATGGATCCGCCCAGCTTTTCCAACAGCAAAAAGATGCTCGACATCCTCGACATCCAGCGCGACCATAAAAAGCTGATTGACGGCGCAATGAGCCTGCTCGCTTCAGACTGCATTTTGTACTTCTCCAACAATCTGCGCAGTTTTGTGTTGGACGATGCGGTCGCGGAACAATACGCCGTCAAAGACATTTCCAAACAGTCTGTTCCCGATGATTTCCGCAACAAAAAAATCCACCAATGCTGGGAAATCAAGCATAAATAAGCATTAGGCCGTCTGAAAGCCAGTTTTCAGACGGCCTGATTGCCATATTGAATCTCTCAATCAATAGGCGCATAATTTAAGAGATTGTTGACAATATCAAAAGGAAAAGAACATGCAAAACTACCTGACGCCCAATTTCTCATTCGCCCCCATGATTCCGGAACGCGCGTTCGGCAGCCGGGTTTGGGATACCGAAGGACGAGAATACATTGACCTGTCAGGCGGTATTGCTGTAAATGCGCTGGGGCATTGCCATCCCGATTTGGTCGCAGCCTTGACCGAACAATCGCAAAAACTTTGGCACATTTCTAATATCTACACCACTCAACCGGCGCAAGAGTTGGCCAAAAAATTGGTCGAAAACACCTTCGCCGACAAAGTGTTTTTCTGCAACTCCGGCGCAGAAGCCAATGAAGCCGCGCTGAAACTGGCGCGCAAATACGGTCGCAATCATTTTGGAGAACACAAAACCGAAATCATCTCCTGCCTCAACAGCTTCCACGGCCGCACCCTGTTTACCGTATCCGTCGGCGGCCAGCCCAAATACAGTAAAGACTACGCGCCGCTGCCGGCCGGCATTACCCACGTTCCCTTCAATGATGTTGCCGCATTGGAAGCAGCCGTCGGCGACAAAACCTGCGCCGTGATTATCGAGCCGATTCAAGGCGAAAGCGGCATCCTGCCTGCCACCCAAGAATATCTGCAAGCCGCACGCCGTTTATGCGACAAACACAGCGCATTGCTGATTTTGGACGAAGTACAAACCGGCATGGGTCATACGGGCAAACTGTTTGCCTACGAGCATTACGGCGTGACGCCCGATATCATCAGCTCTGCCAAAGCCTTAGGTGGCGGCTTCCCGATTGGCGCGATTCTGACCACCGATAAAATCGCCCCAACCTTCGGCCCCGGAACGCATGGCTCGACCTTTGGCGGTAATCCGATGGCGTGTGCCGTCGGCAGCCGCGCATTTGACATCATCAATGCGCCCGAAACATTGGCACACGTTGAACAACAAGGCCAAAAACTTCAGACGGCCTTGCGTGAAATAGGCGAAAAAACCGGCGTATTTAAAGAAGTCCGCGGCATGGGCTTGCTACTCGGCTGCGTGTTGGCAGACAAATACGAAGGCAAGGCTTCGGAAATCACCGCCGCCGCTTTGAAACACGGCTTGATGGTACTGGTTGCCGGCGCCAATGTGGTGCGCTTCGCCCCCAGCCTGCTGCTGAACGATGAAGACATGGCCGAAGGCTTGAAACGTTTTGAAGCGGCCTTGGCCGAATGGTTGGCCTGATTTTTAAAACCCAATATCCAAATCAGCCGACAGCTTTTGTTCCTAATTGATGCCATATAGTGAAGGCCGTCTGAAAGACTATTTTGAGTTTTTCAGACGGCCTTTTTTCAATATTGAAAACAACATCCACCTACATGCTTTGTCATTTGATGTTTGTTAAAAATCGTACCGCTTCTTCGTGTTACGCTTGGCAAACAATTTGATTTTACGAAGAAAAGGAGCAGGAGATGGTATCGTTGAAAACCCAAATCGCCGGTTTTTCTTTTGACAACTGTCTGATGAACGCGGCTGGTGTGTCATGTATGACTGTTGAGGAATTAGAAGCGGTCAGACAATCTTCGGCAGGCACTTTCATTACCAAGACCGCAACGCTTACCCCTCGTCAAGGCAACCCCGAGCCGCGTTATCGGGACGTCCCTCTCGGCAGTATCAATTCGATGGGCTTGCCGAATCAAGGCATTGATTACTATCTGGATTACCTGCTTACCCTTCAAGAGTCTCAGCCGGAACGGACATTTTTCTTATCACTGGTCGGCCTGTCGCCCGGTGAAACACATATCCTGTTGGAAAAGGTGCAAAACAGCGGGTTTAACGGCATTACCGAACTCAACCTATCCTGCCCAAACGTCGCCGGCAAACCGCAAATCGCCTACGACTTTGAAACCACCGAGATGATTTTGGATAATGCCTTTACCTACTTCGACAAGCCCTTGGGCATCAAATTGCCGCCGTATTTTGATATTGCCCATTTCGATCAAGCGGCGGAAGTGTTCAATCACTATCCCCTAAAATTCGTCAACTGTGTCAACTCCATCGGCAACGGCATGTATATCGAAGACGAATCTGTCGTGATCCGCCCGAAAAACGGCTTCGGCGGCATAGGCGGCCAATACATCAAACCGACTGCGCTCGCCAATGTCCACGCGTTCTATCAAAGATTAGATCCGTCTATCCAAGTCATCGGAACAGGCGGCGTTTACAGCGGCCGTGATGCATTTGAACACATCTTGTGCGGCGCAAGCATGGTGCAGATCGGCACGGCGCTACACCAGCAAGGCGTGGACATTTTTGAACGGGTTTCCCTTGAATTTAAAGCCATCATGGCGCAAAAAGGCTACGAAAAACTGGAAGACTTCAAAGGCAAATTGAAATATTTTGCATAAGGTTTACTCTAAAAAAACGCCCAAGGCCGTCTGAAAATTTCAGACGGCCTTGTTGTATAATTGCTCCCCACATTACCCGTCTTCCCCTTCAATGAAACTCAACCCCCAACAGCAAGCCGCGGTCAAATATCTAGGTGGTCCCCTGCTCGTCCTTGCCGGCGCAGGCAGCGGCAAAACCGGCGTGATTACGCAAAAAATCAAGCATTTGATTGTCAATGTCGGCTATCTGCCGCATACCGTCGCCGCGATTACCTTTACCAATAAAGCCGCTACGGAAATGCAGGAGCGCGTCGCCAAAATGCTGCCCAAATCGCAAACACGCGGGCTGACGATTTGCACGTTCCACTCTTTGGGCATGAAGATTCTGCGTGAAGAGGCGAACCATATCGGTTACAAAAAAAATTTTTCCATCCTCGACTCTACCGACAGCGCCAAAATCATCGGCGAGCTCTTAGGCGGTACGGGCAAAGAAGCCATATTCAAAGCGCAGCATCAAATCTCCCTTTGGAAAAACGATTTAAAAACGCCTGAAGAGGCAGTTCAGACGGCCGCTAATGTGTGGGAACAACAAACAGCACGCGTCTATGCGAGCTATCAGGAAACCCTGCAAAGCTATCAGGCAGTAGACTTCGACGACTTAATCCGCCTGCCCGCCGTGCTGTTGCAGCAAAACAGCGAAGTACGAAACAAATGGCAGCGGCGGCTGCGTTATCTGTTGGTTGACGAATGTCAGGACACCAATACCTGCCAATTTACGCTGATGAAGCTCTTAACCGGCGCGGAAGGCATGTTTACCGCCGTCGGCGACGACGACCAATCCATCTACGCATGGCGCGGTGCGAACATGGAAAACCTGCGCAAAATGCAGGAAGACTATCCGCAGATGAAAGTCATCAAGCTGGAGCAAAACTACCGCTCCACCGCGCGGATTCTCAAAATCGCCAACAAAGTGATTGAAAACAATCCCAAGCTATTCACCAAAAAACTTTGGTCGCAGTTCGGCGAAGGCGAAATCGTCAAGGTCGTTGCCTGCCAAAACGAGCAACACGAAGCCGACTGGGTCGTCAGCCAAATCGTCAAGCAGAAGCTGGTTGGCGGCGACAAAACCCAATACGCCGATTTCGCCGTGTTATACCGCGGCAACCATCAGGCGCGGATTTTTGAAGAAGCCTTGCGCAGCGCACGCGTTCCCTACCAACTCTCCGGCGGACAGAGTTTTTTCGACAAAGCCGAAATCAAAGACGTTTTGTCCTATTTGCGCCTGCTTGCCAATCCTAACGACGATCCTGCCTTCCTGCGTGCCGTGACCACGCCCAAACGCGGTATCGGCGACGTGACGCTAGGCAAACTTAACACCTACGCGCACGAACACGAATGCAGCCTATATGAAGCCGCGCAAACAGAAGAAGCGCTTGCCCTGTTGAACCATACCAACCGCCAACACCTGCAAGCTTTCATGGATATGATTGAAAACTACCGTGCCAAAGCCGAAACCAGCGAAGCAGGCGAACTCATCAACAGCCTGCTCAAAGAAATCGACTACGAAAACCACCTGCTTGCCAGCGAAGAGGGCAAAGCCGGCGAAATCAAATGGCGCAACGTCAGCGACCTGACCGGCTGGCTAGAGCGCAAAGGCGAACAAGACGGCAAAAACATCATCGAACTTGCCCAAACCGTCGCCCTAATGACGCTCTTGGAGGGCAAAAGCGAAGAAGAAGTCGATGCCGTCAAACTCTCGACCCTGCACGCCTCCAAAGGCTTGGAATATCCCTACGTTTTCCTCGTCGGCTGCGAAGAGGGCATCCTGCCGCACAACGACAGCATCGAAGAAGACAACGTCGAAGAAGAACGCCGCCTGATGTACGTCGGCATCACCCGCGCCAAACGCCAGCTTACGCTGACCCACTGCGTCAAACGCAAAAAACAAGGCACATGGCAGTTCCCCGAACCCAGCCGCTTCATAGACGAAATGCCGCAGGAAGACATCAAGATTTTAGGGCGCAAAGGCGGCGAGCCGATTGTGAGCAAGGAAGAAGGAAAAAGCAATCTGGCAGGATTGCTGGATATGTTGGGAAACAAAAGAAAAGGATAAAGCAAGGCCGTCTGAAAGTAAGGTTTCAGACGGCCTTATTGTCAGCAAAATGTCAAAGTCAACAATTAAATAATTTTCACTTTATATCGTTACGCCTATTTATCCCCACTTCTCCCGATTCTTCAAAAATAAACAAAAATAATCTAATAATCAGGTACAAAATAAAAAACTGGGCGGCACGATTGCCTTATTCCCCTTCAATTTACAAGCAAAAATTGTCAACACTTGAAGTATAAATTCACAAGCAAAATTGCATTTTTCAGGTATAATAATGGATTCCCCAACTGCATTTTGTGAGCTGAATCCATGTCTGTTGTTCTGCCCTTGCGCGGTGTAACCGCCCTTTCCGATTTCCGTGTTGAAAAACTCTTCCAAAAAGCAGCCGCCCTCGGCCTGCCCGAAGTCAAATTAAACAGCGAATTTTGGTATTTTGTCGGTAGCGAAAAAGCACTTGATGCCGCGACAGTCGAAAAACTGCAAGCCTTACTGGCAGCGCAAAGCGTTGAACAAACGCCCAAAGCGCGCGAGGGCTTGCATTTATTTTTGGTAACGCCCCGTTTAGGCACCATTTCGCCGTGGGCTTCCAAGGCAACCAATATCGCGGAAAACTGCGGTTTGGAAGGCATTGAGCGTATCGAACGCGGCATGGCGGTGTGGCTGGAAGGTCGTCTGAATGATGAGCAGAAACAGCAATGGGCGGCGTTGCTGCACGACCGCATGACCGAATCCGTACTGCCCGATTTTCAGACGGCCTCCAAATTATTCCACCATCTCGAATCCGAAACCT
>ERZ773075.287-NODE-287-length-43269-cov-7.66962_pt1 | contig 43269 bp, 32 predicted proteins | sample MGYA00580614_ERZ773075 | MGnify/ENA primary metagenome ERZ773075 (study PRJEB29015, sample SAMEA2738021) | human oral metagenome | biome: human oral; feature: human-associated habitat; material: dental | place: China | collected 2043 ...
GCCGCTCACGAAGGCACCATGGCAGCTCACTTTGGTGAGGTGGCGCAGGGCTAGAGCATCTGCAACATGCCCCTTGGGGCTCAAAGCGGCGGGCTGCACCGTTGCCTTGAGCCTCAAGGGGCTTCTTTAGTCTGTGCCGGAGAAAGACTTTCCCCAACGCCCCTGCAAAAACGGCAGAATATTGCCGAAAACCTGCTTTAGCCTCCCTGCCAGTCACTCCATACCTTGAAACCGGCAATATTTTACCGATTTACTCAAAAAATCCAGCTTTTCATTCGCTATACTAATAAATCGGCAGTATTTCACCGGTTTGTTAGACCGGGGTTAGATAAGGAGAGGTAGTGGCACGAGAACTCACTGGAACACTTGCCCAAGTGGTGAGGGCGCACCGGCGTGAGCTCAAACTTACTCAAGAGTATTTGGCACTTCTTGCGGGAGTCTCAGAGCGTACTATCCGAGACCTCGAAAAGGGTCGCGAATCCGTTGCCTTCAGTAAAGTAATCACCGTACTTGATACCCTCGGTATCGATCTCATCTTGAGGGAGCGCTAATGCCTGAAATCCTCGCAGATGTTTACAAGAAAGGGATTCTCGCCGGGCACTTTTCTCGAACCGACGATGGAGCCACAGCTTACACCTATGCGAGTACGTACCTGGAAACTAGCAGCAAGCCCCTATCCCCCACCCTGCCGCTCTCCACAGACTCGTACCGCAGGGAAGGTGGGGCGCTACCACCATTTTTTACCGGGCTTTTACCCGAAGGACGTCGTCTAACAGGCCTTCGGAAACACCTCAAAACTTCAGCAGATGATGAGCTTGGGATGCTCATTGCTGTCGGGGAGGACACCGTGGGAGATGTACAGATAGTTTCTCCCAACACCCAGCCTGCTCAGCTAGTCATTCCTGATGCAGGCGAACTCATTCAAAGTGAGGACTTTCAGACCATAACATTTTCAGAGCTAATAAACCGGCATAGTATTATTGACCCTGCGGCCATACCGGGAGTTCAAGACAAAGTCTCTGGAAAGATGCTTACTCTTCCACTACGTAGCAGTGAGGATTTCTACCTTCTTAAAATTTCTCCTCCAGAATACCCTCAAGTAGTTGAAAATGAGTCTTTCTTTCTAAAAGCAGCGAGCCGCATTCACGCTTCTCCTCAAGTCGTCTCTCACCGTCTTGTACATGATGCAACGGGCCGCTCAGGAATTCTAATACGCCGTTTTGACCGTTATATTGATGAGCATGGTATAGCGCATCGTCTTGCAGCCGAAGACGCATGTCAACTCAGTAATCGTTACCCCTCCGACAAGTACCTTTTAACCGCAGAACAATGTTCTGAAGCCCTACTGACCCAGGTGTTTTCACCCCGCATTGCAGCTCCCGAGGTTTTCCGCCAGTTTGTCTATGCGTGGCTTACCGGAAACGGCGATCTGCATGCCAAAAACCTGTCAATTGTGGAGAATCGTAAAGGGCAGTATGAGCTATCCCCCATCTACGATATCCCTTCAACCGCCCCGTACGGGGACAAAAGCATGGCGCTTCTTCTAAGCGGGAAAAAAGATGGTTTATCGCGGCGTAGGTTTCTGACATTTGCACATAACATAGGTGTGTCGTCCAGGGTTGCCGAGCATGTGCTTGAAGAAGTTCTTACAGGCACCGAACACCTAGCCGAACAAGCACGTGAAGAGTTGCCATTCGATTCACACCGCATGAAGGAGCTTCTCAAAGTTTTGAAGAACCGGCGCAGGTCCCTGCTATAACCGCGCTGACTTTATACACCACGACACCCTATCTTTGGGACGGTTCTCAAGCCTTCAATGTGCAGCATGTCTTTATGTCATATTTCGGCAGGGAACCGTAATTCTGACGTGTTTTTAATAACCTATCCGCCGGTGGGCTAGGCAATGGTGTGGAGCAGAAGATGGAGCACTGCAGGTATGAAATACGCCGGTGGTGCGCCCGCGAACTAGCGCACTACCGGCGGTGCCGCACGAGCCCTAACTGCCCCGTGAAGGGCGGGTATTTTATGGGCTCAGCGGAGGCTGTTTTATTAGCTGCCGCTAGGACAGGCGGCCCAGCTGCGCAAAGAGTGATGCATTAATGCGGAAGCCTTCGACGGTTTCGTCAATGAGGGCCTGCCGCTGCTCTTCGGTCAGGGGCGCGTTATCGAGCAGTTCCCGGTAACCATCTTTGAAAATTTTGGGCTTGGGCAGCTCAGTGAACCGGTACATGCTCAGCGCCTCGGCGGGAATGCCGTAGTGGCGCGCCACCAGTGCAGCGATTGCCTGACCACCCGACAGGTCCCCCAAGTAGCGCAGGTAGTGGTGCGCTAGGAAGCGTTCAGGAGCGTTGGCGGTGGCGTTAATTCGTTCCACATATTCGATAGTTGCCGGCAGCGGCGCGTCAATATCCTGCTGCCCTAGTGCACGGATGTCGTTGCGGATGCTCGCGGCGCGGTCGAGCCCTTCAATGGTGAAGGGGTCGGTGATGGGGTTGCCTGCCTCACGCAGGTTTGCGGAGATCGCTTCCAGAGCCTCGTAAATGTAGGTGTACTGGTTGATCAGGCGCAGGTAGGCGGCGGTATCGAGTTTACCTCCCATAAGGTCTTCCATGAAGGTGGAGTGCTCGGCATTGTCGTGCACATTTTTGGTGCCCGCTTTGAGGCGGGCAGAGAAACGTTCGTTAGTTGTTTCGGGTGCGCAGGTAGTAGTCATAGCGGGTTCCTTAGTTGAGTTTGAGGGTTTGCGGCGCCAAATTTTTTACTGACACCGTGTCATCAAGATTAGCTAATGACATATTGTCACTAAAACTTGGTTTTGGCAATACCCCTACCAAAATTTCTGCTAAGGTAACCCTTAGAGAGCTCGCATGCCGCCTTAGACACCTATTACGTTACACAAATCTTCTCTAATAGGTCTAGACTGGAAGCGAACATCACATCACCCTTTCGAAAAGAGAGTAGTCACATGTCTGTCTCACTCAGCGCCAAGCGCTCCTGGGCGTTCTTAGCCAGTGCCGCCGTCGGCCTTGGCAGTATCGTCTCCACACCCGTCGCATTCGCAGATACCACAACCACATCCGTAGCCTCTCAAACGCAGGTGCACAACACCGCAGATTCTTTCACTCAAGCAGAAATAACATGGGGGCTCAGAGATTCCTTCCGCGACTACTTACTGAGAGGAGTCGCCCAAGGCACCCAAAAGCTAGCCAGAGTCGGCACTAACCCCAAGGGTGAATACACTTTCGGCGAGTTTGACGCCTCCAAGAGCAAAGTCACCGACGACGGCTATGAGATCGTCTACACCGGAAGCAAAATCCACTACACCGGGCACCACGGCGTGCTGGAAACCATCATCACCGACTTCAGCATCATTATCAGCAAAGACGGCAAGGGCGAGGTGCGCGCCAATGTTCAGTCCCGCCCCTACGAAGGCACAACACCGCAGCCGCTGAAGTCATACCAGAATATTAAACTGGGCACTTTCGACGCTTCAGACCTCAAACACGACGGCAATAACATTTCTCTTGCCGCCAGCGACAAAACCAAAGTAATCCTCGCCGAAGAGGCTACCCCTGTTTTTGCTGACTTCTATGATGCAGGGCAAAAACTAGACGCTATCTCGTTCAGTGGGCGTATCGCTCGGGGGTCCGCAGAGACTCCCGCCCAGCCATCACCCAGCGAGAAGCCCACCACACCGGCACCGGCTCCTAAGACAAACACCGTTCAGCCGGAAGCGCCAAAAACCGACCAGCAACCGGCTGCCGATGCCCCCAAGGCCGAAGAGAAACCCGCAGCCCCAACGCCCACAGCACCCGCAGCCCCGGCCCTGCCCAATAACAGCACGAACACCGCCAAAGGGCATGTGGTTGAGTCCGGCTCCATGCAGTGGGGTATCCGTGATTCCTTCCTGCGTTACCTGTCAACTCTCGCACGCGGCAGCATCCAGGTCAGCGGTATGGAGAAAACCAATGCTGGCGGGCTGAACTGGACCAAGGCATCCGGGGCCTTCGACCCGGCCACCCAAACCGGCCAGATCTCGTTCGCTGGCGAGGTGCATATCACCGGGCACCACGGGCAGCTCGACAGCACATTCAGCAACACCCGTCTTGTCGCTGTCAACGGCAAGGGCTATTTGGTGGTGGATGCCGAGGCACTAAACCTTAAAGGCGAACACAATACGTTCAAAGACCTCATAATGGCCGAGGTGGACCTGAGCGGCACCTCCTACGAGAACAACGTTTTTAAGCTCTCGAACGCGGCTGTAACCGTGACTGTTGCCGGTTCGAATGCTCTCTTTGCGGGCCAGTACAGTGACCCTGATAAGCGCGCCATGGCACCGTTGAACCTGTCGGTGAAGCTTGGGGAGCAGCTGACGGATCTTAACGTAAATCAGCCTGACATCGCCAAAGCTAATCAGGGCGGCGGCAATACCCCGCAGCTACCCGGCGCTGGTGATAATAGCGACAGCACAGCCAGTGGCGGTTCGGGGGTATCTTCTTCCGACTCCTCAAGTAGTGGCGACGCTTCTTCCAATAGTACCCTAAGCAGCGGCGGCTCAGGCTCGGGCACAACCGTCTCCACCAACCCGGCCCAGCCGGTATGCGTGCCCGTCACCCGAACCCGTAAAGTTGCGGTCGCCCCAACGACCGCAGCAAAAGACGTGGCGTCCACCTCAGACGGTAAGGTCGTCACGGCTGAACTGGGCTGGGGTGTGAAAGATTCTTTCCGCTCCTATGTGCGCGGCGGTATCGCCAACGGTAACTGGGATTTGAGCGGAACCACTTTTGCTCATAATACGTTCAACTGGTCAAGCGGCTCCGGAACGGTGAAAGACGGTAAGGGCTCAGTATCGTTTACTGGTTCAATCCATTTCACCGGCCACCACGGCGTACTCGACAGCACAATCGCCAACCCGCGCCTCGACATTAACGGCTCTAAGGGCGTCCTGTACGCGACCCTGACCAGCAACAATATGGAGGGCAAATCCAACAGCTACGGGGAAGTTGCCTTACTAGATGTTGACCTGAGCGGTTTGCAGACCTCTAACGGGTCGGTCTCCGTCAAGGGTGCATCAACCAAACTGACGGAGGCAGGGGCTAAATCATTCGCCGGTTTCTACTCCGCCGGGCAGGACATGTCCCCGCTGAGCTTCAACGCTTCGCTCTCAAAGAGCAGCGAGTCGAGCACACCCGCTGCAGCACAGCCGACCGAGAAGACCATCACCGAAACCGTGTATGAGGGTGAAGGGTGCGATAAGAAGCCTCTGGCTCATACGGGTGCTAGCGGCGTGCAGAGCAGTGTTGCCGGTGGCGTCTCAGCGTTGCTCACCGGGGTGGGTGCACTGTTCTATGTGCGTCGTTCACGTGCTCAGGCATCCGATAACTAGGGCGTAGCGTGCACTGCTTGGGGTGCGGTGAAGGTGAAGAAGCCCGCCGCACCCCTCAACTTATTTCGCATCATTATTCACACTATTCGCAATATTTTTGAGAGTGAACTCGTATGTTTATCCATTCACTAGTGAGCGGCATCAAAGCCCCCAGCTGTTTCTCACAGAAAATTGCTGCCCTCATGATGGCGGCGCTGCTTTTCACCCTATCCGCGTGCGGCATCGGCACCCAGAACCCGAATAATGCCGCCTCATCACAGACGATAGTTAGTGAGGAACAAAGCAGCGCTGTCCTCGCTGAACTAGCCCAACAACTTAAAGACGGCAAGGCCGCTCACCCGAAAGAAGTGACCGGCCCCTCAAGCGCAAAGAACACCCCCGAGGTGCAGGCAATGGTGGACACCCCCACCCCGCAGCTGCCGGTAACTTTTAAGGACTACACCGGTAAAGAGGTGACTGTTAAGTCAGCGGAACGCATCCTGGCCCTCGATACGTACGGGACTCTGGCACAGGATGTGATAGCTCTCGGCTTGGGCGGACGACTGGTGGGGCGTACAGTCTCTAACACGGAGCAGTCGCTCTCGAAGCTTCCGGTTATGACTCAGAACGGGCACGATCTCAACGTTGAGGCTATTCTCTCCGCCAAACCAGACGTGGTGTTCCTCGACTCGTCAGCTTCTTCACGTGATGCGGCACAGAAACTGGAAAGCTCCGGTATTACGGTGGTACTGACCGACACGAACCGTAAAATGAACCTCATTATTCCCCAGCTCAAGCTGGTGGCGCAGGCCCTCGGCGTGCAGGAGGCGGGGAATACGGTGGCTGAACGCATCCAAAAAGACCTTGACTACGCAACCACCACTTTGAAGGAAGTCGCGCCGCAGGGAGATCAGCGCCTGTCGATGGCTTTTCTGTATGTGCGCGGTAACTCGGGAGTGTTCTTCGTGCTTGGAGACGGCTACGGCGCAGATGAGCTGATCACTGCCGTAGGCGGTCGAGGCGTCGCCGCCGAGAACGGGATTAAAGAGATGACAATGGCCAACGCCGAGGCACTGGTAAAACTGAACCCAGACCTTATTCTGGTCATGAGCCGCGGCCTTAAATCCACTGGCGGCGTGGACGGGCTGGTGTCCCGCCCGGGAGTGGAGCAGACCACCGCAGGTAAGAACCGGCGCATCGTAAATATGGATGACGGTCAGATCCTCTCGTTTGGCCCGAACACCCCAGCAGTCCTGCTATCGCTGGCAAAAGCCATCTACGCCCCAGAAGGACAGTAGTGGAACACGTAGCAGAGGACTTAGCGGTTACCTCAGAAACAGCCCGGCATCAGCCAGCCGACGAAGTGGACCTCACCAAGGTGCAGAAACCCGTGGGTGCTGGGGCCCCAAAATACACAAACCCCCGACGTACCCGCGCGGTTGTGACGCTTTCGGTACTGGTTGTGACCCTCGTGGCTGTCACCATAGTGTCAGCCGGGCTGGGCCAATATAATATTCCCACCGACCAGGTGCTTGCCTCGTTCGCCCGTAAATGGGGTTTCATCCCGCCACAGCAGGAGTGGGCGATCGCTGACAGCACCCTGTGGAATGTGCGTTTCCCACGTGTGCTTTTAGCCCTGTTCGTGGGCGCTGCATTGGGCTGCTCGGGGGCTGTTATGCAGGCGGTGTTTGGCAACCCGCTGGCTGAGCCGGGAGTGGTTGGTATTTCTTCAGGTGCAGCTGTAGGTGCCTGCCTGGCTATTGTGCTGGGCCCCCAGTTGAGGGACACGTTTGCGGTACCGACCTTCGCCTTCGTAGGGGCGTTAACCGCCACGGTATTGGTGTATGTTCTCTCCCGCTCGGGCGGGCGCTCGCAGGTGGTGTCAATGATCCTAACCGGTATTGCGGTAACAGCGGTTGCGAACGCGGCTATCGCGTTCTGTGTTTATGTTGCTGACAGCACCAGCCGTGACGAGATCGTGTTCTGGCAGATGGGGTCGCTGAACCGGGCCAGCTGGACATCATTATCGAATATGTGGTTTGTTGTGGTTGCGGCGCTACTGGCCTGTTTCATGATCTCCGGGAAACTTGATCTTTTGGCGTTGGGCGAGCGCGCAGCGCAGCATTCGGGGGTGAATGTTGAGCGTCTGAGAATGCTGGCTATCGCGGCAACAGCTCTTTTGACGGGTGCGGCGGTGGCGCATTCGGGCATTATTGCGTTTGTGGGCCTGATTATTCCGCACCTGCTGCGGCTGTTGCTGGGGCCGTCGAATAGGGTGCTGCTGCCGGCTTCTGCACTGGGCGGGGCGCTGCTGGTGTCTCTCTCTGATTTGGTGGCGCGCACGCTTATCCCGTTCTCCGATATGCCGATCGGTATTTTCACGGCGCTGGTGGGTGGGCCTACGTTCTTTTTCTTGCTCCGCCGGTCAATGCGTAAGGGCGGTGTGTAATGCTGCGGGTCGAAAACATTTCGTACTCGGTGGGGTCTCGGCGCATCCTTGAGGATATTTCATTTGAGGTGCACGCGAACGAGGTGGTCTCACTGATCGGCCCGAACGGTGCGGGTAAGTCTACCTTGTTGTCGGTAATTGCTGGGGATGCGAAGCAGGATTCTGGGGTGGTGCAGCTTGATGACGCCTTGACGAGTTCGTATTCTCCGCGGGATCTGGCGCGTCGTCGAGCTGTGCTGCTACAGAAGACTCAGGTGGCGTTTTCGTATACGGTGCGTGAGGTGGTGGCGATGGGCCGCACTCCGTGGCGCGGCACTATCCGCATTGATGAGGACGAAGCTGTTATTGAGCGGATGATGATCCGCACAGAGGTGGCCCAGTTCGCTGAGCGGGATATTACGACTCTTTCTGGCGGTGAGAGCGGGCGGGCGCATCTGGCGCGCGTGTTTGCGCAGCAGACTCCCCTGCTGCTTTTGGATGAGCCGACGGCGGCACTGGATATTAGGCATCAGGAGCAGACTCTCAAAAGTGCTCGTGACCTGGCGTCGGAAGGGGCCGGGGTGTTGACGGTGCTGCATGATTTGGATGTTGCCGCTGCATATTCTGACCGTATTGTGCTTTTGCAGCAGGGCCGGGTGGTGTGTGTTGGTTCCCCTGAGCAGGTGTGTACGGCGCAGCGGTTGAGTGAGGTTTATGGATATCCGATTGAGGTTTTGAAGCATCCTGTGACGGGGCGTTTGTTGATTCTGCCGCTTAGGTAGCAGGACCCTACCCCCACATTATCTATTCTGCATAAGGAATATACCCCACTTCCCGCGTGTTTTCAGGAAACACACAGGGAGTGGGATTACCTTTTATGCCCGTTGAACCGATAGACTGAAAAATAAGCTTTGCCGCCTGAGAGCGGGTCGGTAGAGGCCCGCTGGCCTTTGAAGGAGAGTACTGGTTCATGAGTTCCAAGCCGCAGAGTACATCAACAGCGGATTCTGCGACCGCAGGTTTTGTTCCCGAGTACTCGGCGGATGCCCATAACGGCTCTGCGGAGCTTGCATCCTGTGGGCTGAGCACGGCCGAGGTTGAACGTGCCGTCGCAGCAGGGAAGGTAAACACACAAAACAATAAGTCTTCCCGCACCCTGTGGAGTATTATGCGGGCGCACCTGTTTACGGTGTTTAACCTGGTGCTGGGGCTGTGCGGGCTGGTCGTGATTCTGTACCAGCGTTGGGCAGATTTGCTGTTCTTATTCGCGGTGGTAGCGAACGTCATTATTGGCTTTGTGCAGGAGTACAAGGCAAAACTTGAGCTTGACCGGATTTCTCTGCTGGATCGTGCCCCGGTGTCTGTGGTGCGTGACGGCAAGCTGTCCGAGGTCCCTATGGAGACTCTGGTTGAGGGTGACGTGGTGGTGCTCAAACGTGGAGACCAGGTGCCTGCAGATGCGGTGGTGCTGACCTCTGATTCGATGGAGCTGGATGAGTCTCTGCTCACCGGCGAGAATGACCCGATTGCTAAACGTCCTGGCGATATGGTGCTCTCAGCATCCAGCGTGTTGGCCGGTACCGGCCGCGTGCTGCTGCAAGCTGTGGGGGCTCAGTCGCGGGCGAGCAAAATCTCTGATGAGGCGCGCCAGTTCTCCCGCATCCAGTCTGAGCTGCGTGATGCGCTCGACCGCGTGGTGCGGTGGATTACTTTCGGCCTTGCCGTCATTATCCCGATCGTACTGTGGGGCCAGGTGCGTGCCGCAGGTGGCCTTGAAGTTGTGAACCGTGATGGTCTCTGGGAGAACGTCGCCATTGCAGTGGTCTCTTCGGTGGCGTCAATGATTCCGCAGGGGTTAGCGCTCATGACCACCCTGGCGTTTGCGGCGGCGGCGGTGGCGCTGGGACGTAAACACAATATTTTGGTGCAGGAGCAGCCTGCTGTTGAGGTGCTCGCCCGCGTGGATACGGTGTGCTTCGATAAGACTGGAACCCTAACTGAGGGCGGCGTGATTTTCGATTCGGTGCGCCCGTTGAGCACCCCGGCCCAGACCGAGGCACCGGAGGGCGACCAGTGGCGTGCGTCCTTGCCGAAGGGCTGGGATGAGGCGCTGGCATGGTTCGGTGCCGACGAGAACGCGAACCCTACGGCAAAGGCACTCACCGGCGGTTTTGCGGATGCGCCTGCTGAGAAGACCAGCGGAGTGGTTCCGTTTTCTTCGGCGCTGCGTTTTAGCGCGGTTGAGTTCACCTCATCAGGGGCGTGGCTGCTGGGCGCCCCCGAGGCGCTTTTGGATCAGGGCACTATTGAGCGTGAGCGCGCCGCTGAGCTGGCGTCTTTGGGGCTGCGCACTATGGTTTTGGCGCATGCCTCCGCAGTGGTGCGTAACGATGACGGCAACCCGGTGCAGCGCATACCGACCGATCACACGCCTGTGCTGTTCGTGATTTTCCGTGAGAATGTGCGCGCTGATGCCCCCGAGATTGTGGAGTATTTTGGGCGTCAGGGCGTGACGTTGAAGGTGTTCTCCGGTGACAACCCGTTCACTGTGCGCGCTGCAGCTAAGACTGCTGGCATGGATGTGGCCGCTGGCGCCATTGATGCCTCAACACTGCCCGAGGACGGCCCGGAGCTTGCTGAGGCGGCGGAGAAATACAATATCTTTGGCCGTGTTTCGCCTGAGCAGAAGAAGAACATGGTGATCTCTCTCAAGGAGAAGGGGCATGTGGTGGCGATGACCGGTGATGGCATTAACGATGCTCTTGCCCTCAAACATGCCAACCTTGGTATTGCGATGGGTAACGCGGCACCCGCAACGAAGGCTGTCTCACGCCTGGTGCTTCTGGACGGTAAGTTCTCTTCACTTCCCGCTGCCTTGGAGCAGGGCCGCCAGGTGATTGCGAATATTGAGATGGTGGCGAACCTGTTCCTGACCAAGACGGGCTTTGCGATCCTGCTGGGTGTGACCTTTGGCCTGATGGGGCTGATCTTCCCGTTCCTGCCCCGCCAGTACTCGACCGCGGATTTCCTTATTGTTGGGGCGTCCTCCTTCGCGCTGGCGCTGCTGCCGAATTCACGCCGCTATGTTCCGGGGTTTTTGCACCGTGTGCTGAACTATACGGTTCCGAACTCTATTATTGTGGTGGCGATGCTTCTAACCGTGAATTTGGCGGCGCTTCTGGTGTTCCCGGGAACCGATATGCGGCAGGTGCAGACTGCTTCTTTCATCACCCTGGTGATTATGGGATTGTGGAACCTTGCGGCAGTGGCTAGGCCGTTTAATAAGGCACGTATCCTGTTGTTTGGGGCGCTGCTTGCCGTATTCTTTGCGGCGTTATTGGTTCCGGTTTTGGTGCGGTACCATCAGTTTGAGGCTCCGTCGGCGCTATTGTTGTGGCTGTCGGTGGGTGCTGGTGTTTTAGGGGCGGTTCTGATTGAGGTGAATGCGCACCGCTCACGCCGCTGGCAGAAGCGTCATTACCCAGACCTTGAGGTGGCGCCTCTGCGGTTCTTCCCGCAGAAGTAGCAGCTGGGTTTTTGGTGAGCACGTCGTGTGTTTGTGCGCCTTAGCGGGTGCGCGGATACACGGCGTGTCTGGATTTTGCCGCGTCTGTGGGTCTGTGTGTAGTTTTTGGTTCTTCTTGCTTTCTGGGGCAAAACCGATTACAGTACTGAATAAAACTTAAGGTTGTTTTGAACAGCCTTTAACACAGGGTTGTTACTGGTTAGGCAGGCAAGACCTGAGTTACTCCGCTGCTGGGCGTGTTTTACGTTGGTGGCATCCGTGTATTCGGGCACCCTCATACGGGTGTTGCGCACGGTGAAGGAGCTGACTCGGGTCTTTTTTGTTTTCCAGGTTGCGTCTTTTGGCAACAGCCCGCACAGACAATATCGCTAATTATCCAAGGGATGAACCGTGAAGAACCACGAGCTTGGCGAGAAGATTCTTCAGGGCCTAGGCGGCCCCGAGAATATCGCCCATTTTACGCACTGCGCAACACGTTTGCGTGTTACCCCATCTTCGAATGAGAAGGTGGACCGCACCAAGATTGAAAACCTGCCCGGGGTGCTGTCGATTATTGAGCAGTCTGGTCAGACTCAGGTGGTACTTGGTGACCGCGTTGAGGCGGTCTATAACGAGATGCTGACCTTACCGGGTATGAAGAACTTGGGTGAGGATGATGACTCCAAGGCTAAATCATCCGGCGGTAAAAAGGCTGGCTGGCTGACGAATGTTTTCGATGTGCTCTCCGATTCCTTCCGTCCCCTGCTGTGGGCGCTGTTGGGCACCTCCATGATTCTTACCTTGATCGTGTTCCTGCAGCAGTTCGGCTTCTTCGGTCAGTACACTGACCTGACCGGTCAGAGTGTGAACATCGATATTGTGAACGGGCCGCGCCTTTCTGATAAAGACGCCATTAAGGCGCTCGAAGCCGAATGGATGAAGCAGTTCGCTTTCTGGTATATCATCAAGGCGGCCGCGCTGTCGGTGCTGAACTTCATGCCTATTATGCTTGGCGCAACCGCCGCAAAGCGTTTGGGCGCGAATATGTGGGTTGGTGCGGCTATTCCGGCGGCGCTGATGACCAGTACTTTCCAGAACCTCACCAAACTTGCTGACGAGCATACTAAGATGCTTGATGTGCCTATTATGGGTCTGCACCTGCCACTGTACGCCTATGATTACACTGGCCAGGTGTTCCCGCCCCTGCTGGCGGTTGCCCTCTTGGCGCCTCTGGAGCGTCTGCTGAAGAAGATCATCCCAAATATGCTGCAGATGGTCTTCGTTCCCATGCTGTCCGTTATTATTCTGGTACCCGTAACTGCCTTCGTGGTGGGCCCCATCGGTATTGGCGTGGCTATGGGTATCTCTGACTTCCTGAAGAATGTTAACGATGTAGCTCCGGGGGCCGTGGGTGCGCTGATCGCGGGTCTGTACCTGTTCATGGTGCCGCTGGGCCTGCACTGGCCACTGAACGCCGTGATGATCAACAACCTGCAGACCCTGGGCACCGACTTCATTCAGTCCCCCATGGGCGCGTACAACTTCGCCGTCTTCGGCGCGGTAACCGGTGTTGCTATTAGGGCTTCACGGAATAAGGAGCTTCGCCAGACTGCGGTAGGTGCTTCTATGTCCGGTCTGCTCGGTGGTATTTCCGAGCCTTCCCTCTACGGTGTGGTTCTGCGCTACAAGCGGGTTATCCCCCTCATTCTGGTACCGGCTGTAGTCGGTGGCGCCACCATCTCACTGTTGGGGGTCAAGTCGCACGCATTCGCCTTCACCTCGCTCTTATCGATCCCCGCGATGCAGCCTTCCGCCCTGTACGCTCTGGGCTTGGCAATTGCTTTCTTCGGTGCAATGACCGGCGTGCTGCTGTTTGGGTATGAGTCGCGCTCAAAGAAAGACGGGCAGGCCGCTGCCGAGACCGGGTCTGAGGGTGAACCTAAGGCCGCTGGCGCCGATGAGGCAGACACCGCGAAAAAGACTGACACCGCAGCAGCTGCCGCAAAGGCAGCCCCGGCAAAGCCTGCGGTTGAGTCCGGCACTGTGTATGAGCTGACTGCTCCGTTGGAGGGTAAGGCTGTGGCGCTGGAAGAGGTGCCTGACCCGGTATTTGCCTCAGGTAAGCTGGGTAAGGGTGTGGCCATTGAGCCGACCGGTACCGCCGTGGTGGCTCCGGCTGATGCAAAGGTGAGCGCCACTCTGCCGTCGGGCCACGCCGTGGGCCTGAAGTTCGAGAACGGTGTTGAGATGCTCGTTCATGTGGGCCTGGATACCGTTCAGCTTGACGGTAAAGGCTTTGAGGTGAAAGTTGCTAAGGGCGATTCCGTGAAGGCTGGCCAAGAGCTGCTGACCTTTGACCCGGCCGTCATTAAAGAGGCGGGCTATCCGCTCATCACCCCGGTACTGATCACGAATACGAATAAGTTCGCCGATGTTGAGGGCTTGCCTGGCGCAGCAACGCCTGAGTCCACAGTTATTCGGGTGACTACAAAGTAGCCCTACGGACCCGATAAAAGCCCCGCGTTCTCCCCTATTATTGGGGAGGACACGGGGCTTTTTCTGTTTACTAGACTCTATGGAGCGCTCAGACGGTCAGTAACCGCAGGCTTACCTTTGCGGCTACGGGGTTCTGTCCCGCACAGCGGAGAATACGGAGATTCTTGTACCTCTTGGGATGGTTTGCAAGGCGTTATCTGTGTGTGGATGCCGTTGCCCATGAAATCCCAGAAGGTCGCTGCGCTCTCCTTAGAATATAATGGCCCACTATAAAGCGGGGGCCCACCAAGTACACATGGTGGGACCCCGCTTGGCTGGTTTTAGGTGCTTAGCCTAAGGGCTACTTCTCCCAGCCGACGTTGAACCAAGTGCTCGCGTCGAGCCACTGTGCGGCGAATAGTCGAGGCCCGTAATTTGCAAGGCCCTTCTTGCAAGCCACATAGTCAGGTCCATTATTCGCAGGAACATAAATGGCTACCTCAGCGAGGTGACGCTTTTCCAGTTCATTTGCTTTCTCGATCTGCTTCTTGGGATCCTCAGTGGCCATCATCTCCTCGGCGAGGGAATCGAGCTCTTTACCGTGGCCATTATTGGTTTCGGAACGGTAAAAGTAGTTTGCAGAATCAACTGGGTTAGTAGTGATACCGAAACCAGAGGCAGCAATGTCAAAGGACATTGAAGAAAGAATACCGGTACGCTCCGTAGCACTCCGGTTCTGAATATTGATGTGAATACCCAAGGTCTTCATCTGCTCCGCAAAGAACTGCCCCGCTGAGCCAGTAGTCGGGTCGGTACCGAAAGTGTAGAGGTCATAGGACGCCTTCTTGCCGTCCTTAGCGTAGAAATCGCCGTCCTTCTTGTATCCAGCATCTTCAAGGATCTTCTTGGCGACATCCGCCCCAGTTTCAGAGGGATAGTTGTCCCGATAACCTTCCTGTAAGGGGAGGAAACACATGGAACCCGGTGCCTTTTCGCTCCAGCCAAGCTTCTCGTAACGTACTTTCAGAAGCTGTGCGCGGTCAAGACCGGCGACGATAGCTTTACGCACGGGTAGCGGAACCTTATCAGGATTAATCTGATAATCACCGATGTTCAGATTGGTGCCTTTGCGAATATCAGCGTTGTTATTCTTTGAGAGTTCAGCGTATGAGCTCTGGGAAGCTGCGTCAGCGACGTCAATTTCGTTGTTCTTGAAAGCTACAATTGCTGCCTGTGCGTCCAGTTCGCGGAAGGTAATTTTATCCAGAAGCGGCTTCTCTCCCCACCATTTATCGTTCCGAACCAGGGTAATCGTCTTTTCAGCAGAGTTCCAACTGTCTACTTTGTAAGGCCCAGCCCAATACTTATCTTGAGGATTATTAACAAACCCATCGTTAAAGAGCTTCTTATCAACAAGGGCAGGGTGGATAAAGCCCGCGAAGCTTCCTTCAATAGGATAGTAGGGTTTCGCCATAGTGATTTTGATAGAAAACTTATCACCGTTCTCTTCAATACTCTTAATGTGGCGCCACGCCGGTCCGTCGTTGACCTGGTAATCCTTACTGTTATATATCTTGTGGAAAGCGCGAACGGATTCAACATCGATGGGGGTGCCATCGTTGAACTTTGCCTTGGGGTTAATCTTGAAAGTAACGGTCTGAACGCCGTTCTTAGTTTCAGCCTTGTACTCAGTAATATAGTCGGTGTACAGGCTGGGCTTGCCTGTGTAATCATACTTAAAACCGCCCGCAAATGCTGAGTTCATAGCGGCAGCAATGTTAAGGCTGTCAACGCTATAACCACCAACGTTAGCAGCGTTAAAGTTCGCTGGCATTGCTGCTACGGACAGACGTAGCTCGCCGCCTTCTTTGAGTTCCGAACGGTCTTTGGGGTTAAACGATACGGCCTTTGAGATGTCGTCCCCAGCACCCAGAGCGGAGTTAGTCTCGTTCTTTTTATTACCACCGCATGCGGCAAGCAAACCGACGGTCCCCAGTGCAACCGCACCAGTGAGCAGGGTGCGCCGATTGATTGACATGTTCGTCATCGAATCTCCTAGCGTTCGAAGTTAGGGTAGGTATCTGCTAGCTACTTTGAGCCTGTCATCATTGAGGACACAGATAGCCTGATGTAGGGCGGGTGCCCCAAAGAAGTAGAGTTCTTGGAGTTAATTATAGCGGCAATTTTAGTCGTAAAGTGACCTGCGGCGCATCCTGATTGCCAATTTATTCACATATTTAAATATCAATTATCCACATCTCATTATATTTAATGTAATTTGATATAATTTACAAACTTAAAAGTATTGAGGCCTGTCCAAGATACACTGCGACGCCGTGACCGCATAGCCTCTATGAACAGACCTCAGATACTTCATATTTACTTGTCGCCCTTAGGGGGAATGTGCGGAGGGTCGGGCATAAAGTAGTACCCACTATCCATCCCTCCCTTACCACCAGAGACATTACCATCTGGCCCAGCCCCGACCATCGGAGGTGGCTGGATAGCATGCGCCCCCGTAAACCCTAGCACCATCAACCCTCCTGCAAGAAGCCCAGTTGCAAGAATCTTCTTCATTACCTCACTCCTTCGCTTATGCCACAAAGAGTTTCACCACAAATATAGTGACAAGCATCCCTTTATAATTCCAACCAACACATTATTTAATGTGTCGTAGACTACACTATATGTTTTATCTTCGATGAATGTCAAGTGTCATAAAGTATCGAAATATATTCAAAATGTAAAGTTATTTATTTTTAATAAAATATTTAACTTTATATATCAAACAGTAAAATTTACATTTATAAAGCGACATAGGTAAAGGTACAATACGAGCAAGGCCGCATCTCAACGGCTACTAGCTACTTGAGGGGTTAAACCTAACCTATAGGAGCGGACCACTTCTATGAACGAAGAGCCCGCTCCTGCAGGAAACGCAATACGCAGTTTGCTACTTGAGCCAACCGACCTTTTCCCATTCAATGGGTTTGAAAAGGGTAGGCCCATAGTTCGCCAGTTCTTTCTTGCACATCATCAGGTCGGGGCCATTAAATACCGTGACGAGAGTCGAGACCTCAGCCATGTGCTTCTTCTCAATCTGGTTGCACATCTTGTTCCGCTCCGCGTCGTCTTTAATGATCGCCATCTTTTCGATCATTGCGTCGATCTCGGCATTGCCCACACCGTCGTTCTCTTTAGAGTAGTAGAACTGCTTGGTGGCAGCAGTGCCATCCGCACCGCTGAGGCTAAAGCCCGACACTATAATGTCGTACTCTTTAGAGCCGGTAACTTTCGAATACTCCGCAGAACCGCGAGTTTCGACCTCAAAGTTAATGCCGATCTCCTTCATCGTCTGAGCGAAACTACGCGCCATGCTGCTCTTACTGGGGTCATCGCCAAACACTGTGATTTTATACCGCAGTTGCTTACCGCCCTTAGCGTAGTACTCGCCGTCCTTCGTGTATCCGGCTTCTTCTAAGAGCTTTTGGGCAGCAGATTTTGCATCCCCATCTGCCTTCGGGAAATTATCTTCGTAATACTCCTCGAACGGTAGGTGCAACATTGAGCCGGATGGGTCTTCCTCGTACGGCAAATTCTGAAAGGCAATATTACTAAGAGCCTTCCGATCAATACCCAGGAAAATTGCTTTCCGCACTTTTGCATCTTCAATCCGCTTGGGGTTCAAATTCAGACCACCCGCATACAGCAGCTGACCTTTGCGCAACTCAGCATTCGCAGTATTTTTCAGTTCGGCATATGATGTGGAGGTGCGTGACTCAACCGCGTCTACTTCCCCGTTCTTAAAGGCAGCAACCTTCGCGCTTTCCTCCAAGCCCCGGAAGATCACCCGGTCAAGCACGGGCTTCTCGCCCCACCATTTCTCATTCGGCACCATAGTGAAGGTGTTCTCGGTAGAGTTCCAGCCTTTATCAGCCAGCTTAAACGGACCACACCCAAATTCAGGGTGCGGGTTATTCACAAACCCGTCATTGAAAACTTTCGGGTCTTCCATGCCGGGGTGGAAAATCGCATCGAACATCTCGTTTAACGGGTAGTATGGTTTGGCCATAGTGACCTTTACCTTAAAGTTACCCCCGTTGTTTTCGACGCTCTCAATATACTCATAGATACCTGAGCTGATGATATTGTAGTCACCGTCGGAACTCTTGCGTATCTTCCAGGTGGACTGCAACGCTTTGTAATCGATAGGGGTGCCATCGTTGAACTTTGCCTTGGGATTCAGCTCAATGTAAACGACGTCTTTACCACCCTCTTCTACAGGTTTGAAGGAGAGGGCAAAATCCTTATTCAGCTCGTATTTTCCTAGGTGCGTAATATTCCACAGTCCCGCTGCACGGATTGAGCTCATCACAATCTGCGTGTCGTAGGAATCTCCGCTTGTTGAATAGGTATTGAAATCCGGCCCAAGGGATCCCAGGGGGATACGCACCTCACCGCCCTGCTTCAAGTCAGACACCGGATGCGAATTGATATTGTACAGTTCCTCAGACTTAGCGTCTTTACCGGGCGCTTTAACCTTATCCTCTTTCTTCGAGCCGCCGCAGGCAGCTAACAGGCCCACGGTAGTCGTTGCGGTTGCAGCGCCCAGCAAGGTGCGGCGGTTGAAGATGTACTGCTTCTGCATAGCTATTGCCTCACGTCTACAAGTTCATTTGCTGCACCAAGTGCTCCGGTGCGTCACCCGGCTTATATGCTTTACGGGTTTGGACTTATCCAAAGTTAAGCTATAAGTTCAGGTTATATCTCAGTACCTTACACCCGCATTTTATGGTTGTGGCAGAAAAAGCAGATTTTGTGGGATATTTAACAGTATATATGAATATTTATACGTAATATTCCTTTATTTACAATATTCATTGTATGCATATTTTGGCTTTTCTGCCCTCCGGGCAACCGAAGAACCGCCTTCTTCCCGCACACACTTCTGCAGAAAGTACACGTTCAAGACACCACAAGAGGGTGTGATATTCCCAGAAAACGGGAACCCACACCCTCTATGAAATGGAGTTATTGGATGTTTACTTCAGCCAGCCAACCTTCGCCCAGTCGATATTGCTTTCGTCATAAAGGAAAGTGCCGTAATTTGCCAGCTTTTCCTTACACATTGTGTACAAAGGTCCGTTATACACAGTACCCAGAGTGCAAACTTCACTCATATGCTTCTTCTCAACCTCATTACACTTTTGGGCACGTTTCTGAGGGTCAGGCTCAACTAGAATTTTTTCGATCAGCTTATCAATCTCGGGGGTACCTACACCATCGTTATCCTTCGAATAGTAGAACTGTTGGGTTCCCGTCGTAGGTTCTGCACCCACGCTATAGCCCGAGAACGTAATATCATATTCCTTGTTGCTAATCACCTTGTTGAAGTTGAGACCAGCCTCAGGGTTCAGCTCAATGTGCAGTCCGATGTTCTTCATGATTTCGACGAAGTTCTGCCCAACATTTTTACTGGTGGGGTCATCACTGAAAACAGTTACACGGTACTCAAGCTTCTTACCGTCCTTTTCGTAGAAACCGTCAGATCCTTTGGTATACCCAGCCTCCTCCAGGATCTTCTGGGCAGCAGCCTTACGGTCGCCGCCTTCAGGTTTCGGGAAGTTATCCTCATACAACGGAGAGAACGGCATAAGAACCATTGAACCGGGAACATCTTCTTCGTAAGGAAGCCCCTGGAAGTTAACATTTGCCAGAGCCTGCCGGTCAGTGCCAACGAAAATTGCTTTACGGACCTTTGCGTCCTTAATATGGTTTGGATTCAGATTCAGACCACCAGAGAACAAACGCTGTCCGCGACGAATCTGTGCCCCATTGGTATCCTTAAGTTCAGCATATGCGGTAGGAGTAGAGGCAGCAACGGCATCGATTTCACCGTTCTTAAATGCCGCGCGAGAAGCGCCTGCCTCAAGTGCACGGAAAATAATACGGTCTAATACAGGCTTCTCGCCCCACCATTTCTCGTTTGCTACCACAGTGAAAGTTTTAGATGAGGAATTCCATCCATCTTCTTTTACAGTGAACGGGCCCGAGCTGTACTCTGGGCGTGGCTTATCAACAAATCCTTTATTAAAGACCTCCGGATCTTCTAACGCAGGGTGTGCGATGTAACCAAAAAGATCTTCAATTGGGTAGTAGGGATTCTTGAAGACAACCTGAATGACACCATCCTTGCCCTCAGGCTCAATGCTTTCAATGTGAGGGTAAGGCCCCGCTGTTACGATATTGTATTTACCACCGGGTTCCTGGTGGATCTTCCAGGTGGCACGCAAGGCCTTAATATCGATGGGGGTACCATCATTAAATTTGGCCTTTGGGTTCATCTTAATAGCAACAGCTACTTTGTTGCCTTTCTTGCCAACCTCGAACTTCTCACAATAGTCCTTATCAAGTGTATACGCACCATCAGCAGCGACCTTATAAAGGCCAGCCGTACGCATGGTGCTAAGTACCCTGGCGGTAGAGTAGCTGTTACCGCTTTGACTCCATATATTGAAATCTGGCCCAATAGCGGTCACCGGAATACGGAGCTCTCCGCCCTGTTTCAAGTCGGACACCGGATGCGAATTGATGTTATACAGTTCCTCGGCTTTAGCCCCCTTACCGGGTGCTTTAACCTTATCTTCTTTCTTTGAACCTCCACCGCAGGCTGCCAGCAAGCCAATAGTAGTGACTGCTACAGCACCGCTCAACAGGGTGCGGCGGTTGAAGATATACTGCTTCTCCATAGCTATCGCCCAACTTTCACTAATGCACTCGTACCATCGAGTATCTGACGAATCAACCAGGTGCACGTTCTGTGTGCTGAACTACAGTACCTGGTCTTAGTCTAGTATCTTACACCACAATTTTGCCCTGAGGGAACAAGGACTGCATTGTAGTAGATAAAAAATATTCATTACACATATATATTCACAAGAATCCTGTTTTATCAGCATTTATGATGTAATTATTGCTGCTTCTAACTGCTCCCAGCGGGTCCCAAAGCCTTCATTCAGCGTCACAGCACCGTCATTTCTGGACATTTCTTCCTCTCTCAGCCTGAAAACGCACCGAGGGGCGACCACCAGATGGTGGCCGCCCCTCGGCTCACATGCGGCTTACGACAAAGCCGACTCTAAAGCTACGCCGCCTGAGCAACGTCCTCAGGGGATACCTGAGAAACGCCCTCGGGGAAGTAGCAAGCATATGCGTGGTCCTGACCTTCGATAGGCTCAAGCTCAGGCAGTTTCTCAAGGCACACCTTCTGCTTATCCTCAGGCAACAGCTTGAAGACAGGGCAACGGCTAGAGAATCCGCAGCCCACCGGCGCGTTCACCGGAGTCGGCAAATCGCCTTCCAGCATGGTGCGCTCACGCTTCGCCTCAACCTCTGGGTCTGGCACAGGGATGGCCGAAAGCAAAGCCTTGGTATACGGGTGAACCGGGTTATCGAACACCTCATCCACGCTACCAATCTCAACGATGCGCCCCAGGTACATGACCGCAACACGGTCAGAGGCGTGGCGGATCACCGCAAGGTCGTGGGCCACCATCAGGTAGCTGAGCCCCAGCTCGGCACGGAGCTTCTCCAACAGGTTAATAACACCCGCCTGCACTGAGACGTCCAGCGCCGAAACAGGCTCGTCCAATACCACCAGTTTGGGGTTCACCGCCAGTGCACGGGCAATACCGATACGCTGACGCTGGCCGCCAGAGAACTGGTTCGGGAAGCGGTTCACATGATCCGGTTGCAGACCCACAATCCGCATCAGCTCAATCACGCGCTTCTTAATATCCGCACGTTTCATCCCCTGGTTTTCAAGGGGCTCAGCCAGCACCTCGTACACCGTAAAACGCGGATCCAGCGCGCCGGTGGGGTCTTGGAACACCATCTGCTGGTTCTTACGCAGCTTCAGGATCTCACTAGCTGACTTGCTATCCTTCGTGGAGGTGCCGTTAATAAGGATCTCGCCATCGGTGTTCTTGCTGAACTCCATGATTTCCAGCAGGGTGGTAGTCTTACCGCACCCCGACTCGCCCACAATAGAGAAGCACTCGCCCTCGCGGATATCAAAGGTAACACCATTAACCGCTTTCACGGTGCCCACACGTTTCTTAATAAGTGAGCCCTTCATGAGCGGGAAGTGCTTCTTCACGTTGCGCACCTCAAGCACCGGAGCACGCTCTTCACGCGGAATACCGTCAAACTTCGACACAGGAGTTTCAGGGATCGAGTACAGCTCATCAGCCGTCTTACTGATCAGATCCTGGGATATGCTGCACGATGACAGGTGCCCCTCACCCGCGCCGTCAAGCGGCATCAGCTCGGGCTCGCCAGCCTCATCCTTACAGCACTGGCCACCGCTCTTAGCCACAGGGCAGCGTTCACGGAACGAACAATGCTCCACCGGGTTAATCAGGTTCGGCGGCGTGCCCTCAATCGGCACCAGCGACATCTTCTGCGAACGGTCCACACGTGGAACCGCACCCAGCAGGCCAATGGTGTACGGGTGACTGGGATACTTATACAGGTCCTCGGCCTTCGCGATTTCCACCGGTTTACCCGCGTACATCACCAGAATATCGTCCGCCATACCGGCAACGACACCCAGGTCGTGGGTAATCATAATAGTTGCCGCGCCCGTTTCATCCTGCGCCTTATCCATCACCTCAAGCACCTGCGCTTGAATGGTCACATCCAGTGCGGTAGTAGGCTCATCAGCAATCAGAACACGCGGGTCATTCGCAATAGCCATTGCAATCATAATGCGCTGGCGCATACCGCCCGAAAACTCGTGCGGGTACGAACGCAGACGATCTGCCGGGGAAGGAATACCCACTAGGCGCATGAGTTCGATCGAGCGATCTTTAATCGCCTGCTTGCTCATGCCCTTATTGTGGATCTTCAGAACTTCAGCGATCTGCTGTCCAATGGTATACACCGGGGTGAGCGATGAGAGCGGGTCCTGAAAAATCATGGAGATGTGCTTGCCACGGTACTCGCACATTTCCTTATCGCTCAGCCCCAGCAGCTCGTTGCCGTTGTACTTAATAGATCCGGTAATATCAGCTGTTGTAGGGTGCAGGCCCATAATCGCCATTGATGCGACCGACTTTCCCGAACCGGATTCACCCACAATGCCGAGGGTTTTACCAGCATACAGGTCAAAATTCACGCCGCGCACCGCGTGCACCACGCCGTTTTCGGTATTGAAACGGACGTTGAGGTCTTTGACGCTCAGAACGGGAGAGATGCTCATGAGTTCTTTACCTCCTCTTTCTTGGCCTCAGACTCCGAAGCATCGGGTTCTGCTGTGGTGAGGGACTCAGCCGGTTTTACGGTTTCGGCCTTCTTAGCTTTCTTGTTTTTCTTCTCTTTCTTAATCGAACCGACCGACATGGAGGTCGGGTCGAAGGCATCACGCAAACCGTCGTTCATGAACGCCAACGGGGCCACAATGAGGAAGAAGAAAATAATGGGGAACCAGAACATGTGCGGCAGAGTATTAATCTGTTGAGATGCCTCAGAAATGAGTGAACCCAATGAGTAGTTGGGGTAGCGGATGCCGATATTGATGAAGGAATAGACAACCTCGGCCAGCACAGCGTACATAATGCCACGCGTAAATTCGAGCACCAGCAGCGAACCAATATTCGGGATGAGGTGGCGCATCACAATTTTGAACGGGTGAACACCCATATACCGGGCACCCTTGACGTAGTCGCGGCCAATCAAAGACTGGCCCATTGCTCGAATCAGACGAGCCGGGGACATCCAGTTAAAGATAATGAGCACAACAGAGAGTACGATCCACGCGGGAATATTTTTCTGGATCTCTTTACCGATACCACTGTTCATTGAGATCGCCAGGATCAGCAGCGAAGGAACCATAATCATGGTTTCCAAAATGAAAAGCATGACTTTATCAATCCAGCCACCAAAGTACGCCATAATACAGCCGTATACTGCGGAAATAGCGATGGAGGTAGTGCCCACAACCACACCGATTAAGAGCGAGACACGAACACCCTCAACCATTTGGGCGTAGAGGTCGTTGCCAGCTGCGTTGGTGCCAAAGAAGTGGGTGGCACTGGGTTCCTCACCCAAAGCCATATAGTCAATCTGGGTGGGAGTGTATGAGGTGAAGTGCTGACCGAACATTCCGAACAGGAACATCAGCACGAATAACCCTAGACCAAACACCGCCAGCTTGTTTCGCATAAAACGGCGCAGAATAATGACGTTCTTATTGATGACTTTAAAGTCATCGCCTTTCACCACCGAAATGGTTTGAGTTTCAGTTACCTGGCTCATGAGATCCTCACTCGGGGGTCAACGATACTGGTGGCAATATCGGCAATAATTGCACCGATGGCGAAGAGAACGGAACCGTAAGCCAACGTCGCGGTTGCGGCGTTCACATCCTGCTGACTAATGGCGTCAATCGACCATTTACCGATACCAGGCCAAGCAAAGATTGTCTCGGCGAAGAAAGCACCGGCAAAAATCGCGGGTACCTGGTAGGCGATGGACTGTGCGACGGGAATAAACGACACACGCAGGGCATGGCGGGTAATCGCCTGGTTACGGGTCAGGCCCTTCGCGCGGGCAGTACGAACAAAGTCGGCATTGACGTTATCCAAGAGGTACTGGCGCTGAGCGATCTGGTAGGCTGACCAGCCCAATACGGTCATACAGAAGGTGGGTACCGCGTAGTGTTCCGCCAAGTCAATGGTGGTATCCCAGAAGCCCGTCACCCCGGGAGAGGAAATACCGGTCACATAGAAAATGGTCTCCCCTGCGGACTGGTTAATCTGAATCGCAGCGGTTTGCACCAAAAAGTACGCCACGGGCGCGGGAATAATGTACACCAGGTAGGAATAGCCTGTAATCACACGGTCAGAAAGTTTGTACTGACGGGCCGCTGTGAACACGCCAAGTGCCACACCAATAACAATCGTCAGAATAGTTGCGGCAATCATCAGGCGGAAAGAAACCCAGACGCGCTGGCCGAATTCTTCGTTCACATACGCGCCGTTGGGGCTGCGACCCCAATCGAATTTGGTCACAACATTGGTCAACCACTCGATATAACGGTCCCAAGCGCTTTTGCTCGGGTCAAGTCCTAAAGAGGCAAAGTTACGTTGAATCTGTTCTGGAGTCGGCCTGGGAATTTTTTCCTGCTCAAGCAGCGCAGGCTGAAGGGTAATAACCGCCGCGAAATAGCCCATCGTGGTAGTAATGAACACCATGACGAGATATGTGAGCGAGCGTTGGAGGACGTACCTAAACATGGGACGGCTCCCCTCCTCGAATATTCGGTGTCGTAGGCATGTGTGTAATGACTTCCAATGTCAAAATAACCCCGTGACTGTTGTCACTAGGATTACAGTTACTTTATCTTATATAGTCCTCTATCTATCCACCAAACCCACATTTGCGTTTTACACCGCCACCGCTGCGTTCAGAGGCTTCTCTGGGTGATGCAGCAACGATTTTCCCCACAAAATTAGCGGAGTTAAAAATTGTTACGAAAAATTTACACAATAATGCATATTGCGGGTTTTGGCCGTCATAAAGCGTGTCTTAAGGTCCAAAGCACCTCAAAAATCCACCGATTCCCACTTAAAAAAGAGGAAAACCACGACACTGTAGCGACATGCCCCTTGAAATTTAGGAGAACCTAAGATATAGGAAGCCCCGTAAACTCTGCATCATCAGTGCAGGGCAGAGTCTATGGGGCTGTACTTCTCAGCAGCGAACTCAGAACCGGTTACGGTACTCGCTCGCAGCAGCACCGGTGCGGAAGGCACGAATATTGTGGGCGATCAGTTCCTCTGGATTTACGGGGCGGCCACCGGCGGCATGCGGGGTGATCACGATATTCTTCGCATCCCACAGGGGCGAATCGGAGGGGAGCGGTTCGGTTGCCGTCACATCCAGTGCAGCGCCCGCAATCGAGCCGGAGTTTAGGGCGGCGACGAGTGCATCCTCATCAACAGTGGTACCGCGCCCCACGTTAATCAGGTAGGCGCGCTTGGGCAGCAGCTGCAGCTTATGGGCATCGAGCGCCTTGAAGGTCGAATTGCTGGTGGGAAGCACCATCACGAGAATATCCGTAGTCGGCAGGTATTCATCAATTTGTTCGGTCGCAATCACCGGGAATCCGGAGCGCTCCCCCGCGCTCTGTGCAACGCCGGTTACGTTCGCGCCGAAAGCCTTGAAGAGCCGCGCGGTCTCTTGGCCAATCGAGCCGAAGCCCCACACAAGCACATTGGCATCAAGCAGAGTTGTGACCTGGTCTTTCGGATGAAGTTCCTGCGCGCCGCCTAGCTCCTCAGCCCAACGATGCTCGACTGTTGCCTGTGCCAGCGTCGGCAAGAAACGCACAAAGTTCAGGGTCAGCGCGAGTGCATGTTCCGCAACGGTTTTCGAGTGCAGACCCACACCTGCGCAGATGGCGGCATCGGGGGTGAAGCCCGCCGCGCGCACCGCATCTGGCCCCGCAAGAAGTGCCTGGATAAGCCCCACATTCTTCATACGGCGGGCGGAATCCGCGAGCTGATCGGCAGTATTCGCCCAGGCAATCAGAACTTCGGCATCGGTATCTTCCTCGGCGATAGGCTCCGTGGGGTTGTAGTGCCGCACAATATCGCCGGGTTCAAGCCCTAGTTTCTCTTCGTCGAGCGTAATTGAGGTAGGGAGCAGAATCTTCATAGGTCCTCCTGTGGATGGCGCATGCGGGCTGGCGTTCAGCGACGAAGGCGACCCGCATCCCGTGTGAGGGGGTTAACAGTTATTCCCCTCCAGCATAGCGTGAGAGGGGAATAACTGTATAGGGTTACCTAAGAAGCCGTTAGGGCTTGGTGCCGCGCGAAGGAGCATCCGTATTCTTTTGTCCCTCGGTACGAAGCTCGGTTTTCGCCGGTGCATCGGATGCGCTATCGGCAAGTTCCGGGCCGAACACAGTGCGCGATTCACCCTGCATCTTCTTCAGGCACTCGGCATCTTTTGCCGCCATTTCGGGCGTAATCACGGCGATAGCACCAGTTGCCGAACGCGCCACATCGGTAGTAGTGTGCGTTTCGATAGTGGTGGCGAGCGCATCCTCACGGATGAAGAGAAGCAGAAGTGCGGAGATTAGCCCGAGTGGTGCCAGGTAGAGGAAAAGCGGGATCAGGGCATCATTGTAGGCGTTCACGATAATGCCGTGAATCGGCTCAGGAATCCGGCTAACAAGCTCGGGAGTCAGGGAGGAGGTTCCGTGTTCCCCCGCCGAGGCTGCCGCTTGCGCGGGCATGCGTTCACTGAGCAGGCTGCTCAGGCGTGAGGTAAACAGGCCACCCACGAGCGATGCACCCACGGTTGAGCCGACCTGGCGGAAGAAGTTGTTTGCCGCGGTGGCGGTTCCTACGACGGTGATAGGGAAGGCGTTTTGCACGATGAGGGTGAGGAACTGCATCGACATGCCCAGGCCCGCGCCCATGACCGCCATGTAGCTGCAGAAGATCCAGGTGGGGGTGCTCGGGGTGATGGTGGAGATTAGGTAGAGCCCGAGCGCCACGAGTGCGGTACCGGTGACCACATATGCCTTGTATTTGCCGCGTGCGGAGACCAGCCGTCCGGTAATAATGGAGACCACGAGCAGGGCGCCCATGAGGGGAATCATGAGCAGACCCGCCACGGTTGCGCTCACGCCCAGGGACATTTGCAGGTAGGTGGGGATGTACTCGACGGCACCGAACATGGCAACACCGAGGGCGAGAGATGCGCCCAGGGTGAGCAGGAAGTTGCGGTTGGTGAAGAGGTACATGGGCATGATAGGCTCTGCGGCGCGGTTTTCAACCGGGATGAAGATCAGAACCGCGATAACGGATGCGATGAGAAGCCCAATAATCTGCGGGGAGTTCCAGGCGTACTGGTTGCCGCCCCAGATGGTGGCGAGCACGAGCGCGCTGGTTCCTGCCATGAGAATAATGCTGCCCAGGTAGTCGATCTGCCGCTTTTCGCGGTCTTTGAGTGCGGTGTGCGGGAGCAGGAAAATGACGGCGAAGATTGAGAGTACGGCAAGCGGCAGGTTGAGCCAGAATGCCCAACGCCAGCCGGGGCCTTCGGTAATCCACCCGCCGATGAGCGGCCCGGCGACCGAGGAGAAGGCGAAGACGCCGCCGATGATACCCATATATTTACCGCGTTCGCGGGCGGGGATTACATCTGCGACCACTGATTGGGAGAGAATCATGAGGCCGCCACCGCCGACTCCCTGGAGCGCGCGGGCGACGATTAGCCAGGTCATATCGGGGGCGAGCGCACCGATGATAGATCCCGTCATGAAGGAGAGGATGGCAAAAATCAGGAAGGGTTTACGCCCGAACTGGTCGGAGAGTTTGCCGTACACCGGCATGGTGATGGTGGAGAGCAGGATAAAGGTAGCAATCACCCAGCTCATATGTTCCACGCCATGCAGTTCGCCCACGATAGTCGGCAGGGAGGGCGCGAGGATGGTTTGGTTCAGTGCCGACATGAGCATCACGATGACCAGGCCGGAGAACATGAGCGCTATTTGATGTTTTTTAGCTTCAGCCGTGGCGGCTTCAGCGGGTTTGTCTGAGTGCGACGTCATTCCTAGTTTTCCTTCAGCAGGGCTTGAAAAGTTTTGACGGTGTTGTGGATGCGCCACTCGACCTCGTTGTCGTCGGCAATATCCTTGGCGAAGTGCAGCTGCCGCAGCACCGCGGATGCAAGCTGGACTGTGGCACGGGTGCGTTCTTCGGCGGTTTCTGTCAGCGGCATATTTTCGGGGCGGGTTATCAAAGGGCCGCGCCTTCCTGCGGCATTGAAGGCATCCCAATCGACGGTATTGAGATAGTCAATGAGCACCTGTTCGCAGCTGATGTGGTGCACCTTCAGCCGGTGCCTAAATTCGGGGAATTCGTCGATGCGCTCCCGGAATTTTGCGTGATCGGCAAAGTTGAAGCTGTGCCGCACGATGTACAGCAGCAGATGGGTGATACGCACGATGAGGTTGTCGTTCTCGTGTGCCCGGTCGCTGGCGAGCAGCTCGTCGGTGATGACGGGGGCGCGCAGGCCGAGCACCGCATCCTCTTTAGTTCCGAAGTAGTTGAAGAAGGTGCGGGGCGAGATTCCGGCTTCCACCGCGATGCCTTCAACGGTGGTGCCGCGCATGCCGTGCTGGCGGGCGAGGCGCAGGGCGGTTTCGTGAATATTCGTCCAGGTGCGTTCGCGGCGGCGTTCACGCAGGCTTGTCTCGGCGCGACTCGGCTCAGTTTTTTGCATAACTGCAATTATTGCATTTCTGCATTTTTTGCACAACTGCATAAAATAAGCGGCGTGACGTGTTCTGCATCTCCCCCACAGACGACAAGAGGGTAGGCATAATAGGTAAGGTGAGCATATTTTCACCCGCGTACCTGGACTTTTTACCGGACTGGCTCAGGATCATTCTGTTCTTCGCAGACCTGAGCATCCGCGTACTAGCCCTATTCTGGCTGCCCTACAACCGCAAGCCCGTGGTCGCGCTCGGCTGGCTCATGGCCATCTTCTTCATCCCGTTCATCGGGTTCCTAGCCTTCCTGATTTTCGGATCCTCACACCTTCCCCAATACCGGCGCGCCCGGCAGCACGCCATGAACGATCTGATCCGAGAAACCACCGGAGACACCCCGCAGCTCACCGACTCCGACGGGCTCAACGAAGCAACCCTCGTCGCCAGCCAACTCAACTACAAGCTCGGTTCGCTCCCCCTCGTCGGAGGAAACTCCTTCACCCTGCACAACGACAACCACGAAGCCATGCGCATCATGGCGCAGGAAGTCAACAAAGCCCAGCGGTACGTTCACTTCGAGTTCTACATCACCGCCTACGACGAAGCCTCCAAAGTACTCTGGGACGCCCTCTTCGCCGCCCAAAAACGCGGCGTGCGGGTGCGCGTACTCATCGACCATATCGGCTCACGCAAATACCCCTCATACCGGCAGCTAACAAAAATGCTCAACGAATCGAGTATCGAATGGCGCCTGATGCTGCCCATCAAACCCTGGCGACTGCAATGGCAGCGCCCCGACCTGCGCAACCACCGCAAAGTCCTCGTGATAGACGGCGCAGTGGCATTCTCAGGCTCGCAAAACGCCATCCACCGCTCCTACGACCTCAAAGAAAACGTGCGTAAAGGCCTGGAATGGAAAGACCTCACCTTCTCGTGCACCGGCCCCATCGTCGAAGAACTCAACGCCGTGTTCGTCTCCGACTGGTACTCCGAAACAAACCAGCTGATCCTCGAAGAAATTGAGGCGAAAATCCCCTACGTTCCCGGCTCGATGCGAGCCCAAGTGGTTCCCTCCGGCCCCGGGTTCGAGACGGAAAACAACCTGCGCCTGATCAACTACATGATCTACAACGCAGAAAAACGCATCACCATCTGCTCACCCTACTTCGTACCCGACGAAACCCTGCTGCAGGCACTCACCAACGCCGCATTCTCTGGCATCGAAACCACCGTGATCGTCTGCGAAAAAGGCGACCAGTTCCTCCCCAATATGGCGCAGCGCTCCTACTACGAGACGCTACTGCAATCCGGGGTGCGCATTCTGCAATACCCCAGCCCCACAGTGCTGCACTCCAAATTCATGTACGTGGACGACGAAATGGCGTTTATCGGCTCCTCGAATATGGACCCCCGCTCATTCTCTCTCAACCTCGAAGTATCAACCTTTATCGCAGACCCCGCCATGGTGGATGCGCTCGCCGACGTTGCGCGAACCTACGAAAGTATCTGCACGGAACTGCGCTACGGCCCGTGGTCCGCACGGCCGCAGCGCATTAAAGTCACCGAAAATATCTGCCGGCTCTGGTCATCGCTGCTGTAATCACACCGCAGCACAGACCCGCCACGCCAATTTCCCGTTCTGTACGGTATGTCAGCTTAACGCCACAAGCGGTTACCCATGTGAATAGTTGAAGGGCGCACGTACAGCCATTCGGGGCTGGGCAGACGTACAGCCTTATCGCACCCAGACAGGGCCGTAATGATCGACTCACACCGCTGGTTAAACTCCAGAATATGCCGCTTATCAACCACCTGACCCGGAAAATGCCGGTGCATTTTCGACACCGAATCGCTGCTCTCCTGCAGCCCATGACCCGTATGACCCGGCACGTGCTTCACAATCACCCGGCGCGAGCGGATCGCCTCAGTCAGGCGCGTCATCTCAGTTATAACCCGCTCATCCTGAACCCCCTCACGGGCCCACCTCTCGAAGCTCCAGCGGCTATGAGCCAGCCGCAGCACAAACGTGAGCGCACCCAGCGAATCAGTATTAATCACCAGACGACGTCCGCCCGTATAAAATACGTGAAACGCGGTGAGCATCGCCGAAAGTTCCCCGGTCATAATGTTCACCGCGTCATAATGAGTATGAAAATAGAAGCCGTCTTCACTAACGCCCGCAATACCCATCCGGCCGCCGCGCGAGTACTTCTTATTATGGGTGGAACGGAACGAACAGTCCGTGAAAACGTTATACTCCACCAGCTGCTCTTCCGGTTTCTCAGCGAGCGCATCGGTGAGCATACGCTCCGTATTGCGCCTGGCCACCTCAATAAAGCCCTCCATGAGCTTACCCGCCGCAGTGCCCGCGAGCCGCACATGGACCTCCCCTAAGGAGTGGTTATCGTAAGGGTCAAGAACCTTCTCAAACGCACGGTATTCCAGGATGCATTTAAGGTGGTCAAACTGACGGAATAGCTGCTTCAGGTAGCGCCTCTCCGCTGCAACCGTCACCAGGTTCTCCGTCAGCGGCGGGGGGATCAGCTCCCACGCCTCAAGCACCGCACGGCCCAGCATTTTGGTGTGCACCACTTCGCAAGGCTCCATGAGGGAATGGGCGTGCTCACCCAAGATCGGTTCAGTATTCAGGGGGATACGTTCCCCGCTCTCTTTAGACACATACACTAAGGTCGCGGTTGAGCTGTAACAAAACCCCTGCGCCTGTTGGGCTTCTTCCGCAACAGCGATCACCGCCACCCCGCGCTCCGTGTACCCTGCAGGGTACGACGTACTGTAATCCGGCGCATCCCACGTTAATGTGCACCGCTTAATGTTCGCTGGTGTAATAGCCATGTGCCCACACCCCCTAAACTCATGATTCTCCCCTCAGGTATTCGTGTATCTTTATTCCTTTATATCGTCGCCCGATTCGGGCACGCAAACGTTCAGGGCAGGGTTTTACGGTGAGCGAATCGGCACGCGAAACCTAAAAGACTGATGCCACGCCCACAAGGCGAATCTACGGCGTGCGGGACACATATATGAGAGACTAGAAGAGGTACATGACCGGTAACTGCACCAACCACATACGAAAGGTACGGTATGGCCCGCCCTAAATTAGTTGTACCCCTAATGGTCGCGCTTCTGACGCTAAGCGCCTGCGGTAACCCATTTGGGGCCGACAGCTCAAGAAGCAACGCCCAGCATCAAACACCTCAGACATCCAGTCCAAGTTCAAGCTCAAGCGCTTCACCATCTGCCTCAGCAAGCCCCAGCGGATCATCTAGCCCCGCTGCAACACCCACAGGCAACACCATCACATCCGTAAGCCCGTCGCCAAGCGAAACCAGTGAGTCGGCTAAGCCACAGGAAAAGAAAACAGAACCGAGCAAGAATGACGGCAGCACGGCCGGACGTGGCGGGATGGACCCAAGCTACCAGGCCACGAAAAACCCGCCCGGTTTAGACGCGGTAGTCCACTCAAACAAGAACGATGCCTCAGCTGCGGCACCGGGCACAGCGTGTGGGAGCAATACCCTCGCTGCTAACTCCATGGTGTATATCGCTAAAGCCGACAATAAGATCTCATGCGATATAGCGCAGACCGTAATCGACGCCTACGAAGCTGAACTGAAAGCTAACCGCACCGGCGGTAATGCCGCCCACGCAACTGTGCACGGGTATCAATGTTCATCCCCCACCGCGGCCTCTTCAACAGAACGTTCTCTCATCACTGTCTGCGAGAACGAGAGCAAAGGTATTAAGATCGCGGTTCGTCCCAGCTGGGTTCCCATGCTTTCAGGAACCAATGAAACCTCCTCCAGCTCTCAAGCAATTATTACCGCAAACGGTAACGCCGCCTGCCGCTTTGATGTAAGCGGAAGCCTTATGTGCCAGAGCACACGCGCCACTAACCCCAACAACTGGGATGAGGCAACCCACGGCAAGGCCCAGAGCCGCGTCACCATGAGCACAAACAGCGTACCTAACTACGAAATTAAAGGGCGTAATGATCCGGGTGGGATTACAAATTTTGATAATTACCAGACCCTAGCAACCGGATCAACTGTCACTTACTACGGTATGACCTGCAAGGCTTCCAGCGGCACAACTATGCACTGTGTGGGGGCAAAGGGCGGGTTTACCGTGAGCCCTGAGGGCATGGGTATGGATCCGTAGCCCCTTCCCAATCCCATCCCCTAATGTGCCCTAACAGGGTACAGTTGAGGGACAACCACTTTGTGCTATCACATGAAGGAGAACCCCATGATTGGTGTTTACGCAGGTGTTTCCGTTAAGCCTGAGCATGTTGAAGAGTTTTTGGCTTCTACCCCCGCTTTGGTAGAGGCATCGCGCAAGGATGCGGGTAATATCAGCTACGATTTCGGCCCCGCCACCGGTGAGACCCCTGTAGGTGAACCGCGCGTCTTCGCTTTTATTGAGCGTTGGGAATCACAGCAGGCACTCGAAGCGCATATGGCGACTGAGCATTTCGGGACCGCCGTGAAAACCTGGGAGCCGCTGCTCGCCGCAGAGCTGGATGTGCGCATCTTCGAGATGTAACTCCGTCCCCCCCCTGCTAAAAAGAGCCTTTATGTGAATAAAGAGGGTTTTTCGCCGCTTTATTCACATAAAGGCTCTTTTTATGTCCAATCGGGAGAGGCTATTTAGTACCCCTCCGGGAGGATGCGCACCCCACCCTTATCGGCAGAGGCGGCCAGCATCCCGTAAACCTTCAGCGCGTTCGAGACCTGACGTTCACGCGGCTTGGTGGGCTTCCACGGGAGGGCACCTTTCGCCTTGCGCCGCGCCTCCAAAACCTCGTCCGGCACATTCGCCCGCAGGATGCGGTTGTGCACGTCAATCTCGATCTCGTCACCGGTTTCCAGCAGGCCGATAGCACCACCGGCGGCAGCCTCCGGCGAAACGTGTCCAATCGAAATACCCGAAGTGCCGCCCGAGAAACGCCCGTCGGTAATGAGTGCGCAGCTTTTGCCCAAGCCCAGGCCTTTCAGGTACGAGGTGGGGTACAGCATTTCCTGCATGCCGGGGCCGCCCTTCGGACCCTCATACTGAATCACCACAATATCGCCGGGCTTCACGTGCTTCGACAGAATCTCAAACACGGCTTCATCCTGCGACTCAACCACAAATGCCTTACCCACGAAGTGGAAAAGTTCTTCATCGATACCGGCGGATTTGATGATCGCACCGTTCTGGGCGATATTGCCGCGCAGAACCGCCAGACCGCCGTCTTTCGTGTAGGCATGTTCCACGGCACGAATGCACCCGTTTTCGGCGTCCGTCTCATGCGATTCGTACTTGTTCGCGGTCGAGAACGCCTGCGTGGTACGAACCCCGCCAGGTGCGGCAAGAAACAGTTCGTGAGCCTGCTCGCTCGCGGTACCGGAACGGATATCCCATTCGGCAAGCCACTCGTCCAGCGAATCCGCATGAACAGAATGAACGTTCTTGTTGAGCAGCCCGGCACGGTCCAGCTCACCCAGCAGCGCAGGGATACCGCCCGCACGGTGCACATGCTCAATGTGATACTTCGTAGAGTTCGGTGCAACCTTCGCCAGACAGGGCACATGCCGTGAAATACGGTCGATATCGTCCAGGGTGAAATCAACCTGCGCCTCGTGGGCAATCGCCAGAATATGCAGCACGGTATTGGTGGAACCGCCCATAGCCACATCCAGCGCCATAGCATTCTCGAAGGCTTCCTTGGTGGCGATCGAACGCGGCAGAACGGACTCGTCATCCTGCTCGTAGTAGCGCTTCGCCAAGCCAACGATGCGCTCCCCCGCCTGCAAAAACAGCTCTTTACGCGCGATCTGGGTCGCAAGCGTGGTACCGTTGCCGGGCAGCGCCAGACCGATCGCCTCGTTCAGGCAGTTCATGGAGTTTGCGGTAAACATGCCCGCACAGGAACCGCACGTGGGGCAGGCGTTCTTCTCAATCTGGGCGAGCGCGGTATCGCTCACGGAATCGTCTACCGCCATGACCATCGCATCCACCAGATCCAGGCGGTGCTCGACAATGCCTTCAACGCCCTCGCCGGATTCCATAGGGCCGCCCGACACGAAAATCGTGGGAATATTCAGGCGCATTGCCGCCAAGAGCATGCCGGGGGTGATCTTGTCGCAGTTCGAGATACACACGAGCGCATCCGCGCGGTGAGCGTTCACCATGTATTCGACCGAATCGGCAATGAGGTCGCGTGAGGGCAGGGAATAGAGCATGCCGTCGTGGCCCATCGCAATGCCATCATCAACCGCGATGGTGTTGAATTCTTTCGCCACACCGCCAGCCTCACGAATAGCGCCAGCCACCAGGTCGCCCATATTTTTCAGGTGCACGTGACCGGGCACGAACTGGGTGTAAGAGTTGGCAATCGCAATAATCGGTTTGCCGAAATCATCATCACCCATGCCGGTTGCGCGCCACAGGGCACGGGCACCCGCCATATTGCGACCGTGAGTTGAGGTGCGTGAGCGTAATTCGGGCATTGTCTCTACCTTCCGTTGTGATGCATCAATAGATCTTACGCCCGCACTGCACGTCTCTTCAGCGAAGGGTAGCTTTGGTTTGCAGCCAGAGCGGGCGTGGGGCGCATCTGCACACCGGGCGCGGTAGGTGCCCTGGTGTGCGGGTGAGGCGATGCCGGATCTGCGGCAGATTTCCCCATTTTCGGGTACCACCCCGTATTTCTCAGATGTTTACCTATTATGCCCCCTAAGCTGGTAGGGGAAAATCGTGGGCACCAGAGTTTTCACAGGGTGAACGCGCAGCCCCTTAAAGCTGGCGAAATTGGTGCCCAGGTTCGGCAGGCACCCCGCCTTCTAATGCAGATAAAAACGTGAGGCATCATGTCATTCCGTAACAGCGTGATCTACCAGATCTACCCGAAGTCGTTCTATTCCGCGCACGGGCGGCCAACCGGTGATATTCGTGGCATTATCGAGAAGGTGCCCTATGTGGCATCGCTGGGGGTGGGCATGGTGTGGTTCAACCCGTTCTTCGCCTCGCCCCAGCGCGATAACGGCTACGATATTTCCGACTACTACGCTATTAACCCTGAGTTGGGCACGATGGAAGATGTTGAGGAGATGATTGCCGCTTTCGGGGAGCACGGCATAGGGGTCATGTTTGATATGGTGCTCAACCATGTTTCGACTGAGCACGAGTGGTTTAGGCGGGCGCAGGCGGGCGAGCGCGAGTACTGGGATTATTTCTATCTTTGTCCGGGGCGGGTTCAGCCTGACGGCACGGTGGTTCCACCCACGAACTGGGAGTCGAAATTTGGCGGTTCGGCCTGGGAGCCTTTCACCGATACGGCGGGTAAGGTTTATCGGGACGAATCGGGGGCACCGCTGTACTATCTGCACCTTTACGACGTCACACAGGCTGATCTGAACTGGTACAACCCCGCCGTGCGCAAGGAGCTCTATAAGGTCGTCAATTTCTGGTATGACAAGGGTGTTCGCGGGTTCCGCTTCGATGTCATTAACGTGATCGGCAAGTCCGAAGAGCTTGAGGATGCGCCCGCCGGGGTTGTCGATAAGACCCTATACACCGACACGCCCATTGTGCATACGCGTCTGCGGGAGCTGAACCGCGCATCGTTCGGGCGGTATGGGGATACCGTGACCGTGGGTGAAATGTCTTCGACGAGCATTGAGAACTGTGTGGGCTACTCCAACCCTGAGAACCGCGAGCTCGACATGGTGTTTAGTTTTCACCATCTGAAGGTGGATTATGAGGACGGCGAGAAGTGGTCGAAGGTGCCGTTCCGTTTTGCTGAGCTGAAGGGGCTGCTCAACGATTGGGCGCTGGGTATGCAGGCGGGCGGCGGGTGGAATGCGCTGTTTTGGAATAATCATGATCAGCCGCGCGCGCTCAACCGTTTTGGTGACGTTCAGCGGTATCGGGCGGAATCTGCGACCATGCTGGCGACCGTGATTCACCTGCTGCGCGGCACCCCCTATATTTATCAGGGCGAAGAGATCGGCATGATTGACCCGGTGTATTCTTCGATTGACGACTACGTGGACGTTGAGGCCCATAACGCTTTTAAGACCCTGCGTGCGCGGGGACTCTCGGAAGGCGAGGCGCTTGAGGTGGTGCGCACCAAGGCGCGGGATAACTCACGTGTTCCCATGCAGTGGGAGTCTGGTTCCGGTGGGGAACGCGGCGCGGTTGGTTTTGGTACAGCCGCCCCCTGGCTGACGCCCGCCCCCAGTGTAGATGCGGCAACCGGCGCGGGTATTTCGGTGGCGGATGAGGAATGTGACGGCGTGATTTTGCCGTACTATCGCGAGCTGATTCGCCTGCGCGGGCAGTACCCCGTGATTTCTGAGGGCAGTTATGCGCCCTATACGCTCGACCATGAGCGGGTCTTCGGGTACCTGCGCGAACATATCGCTAAAGGCACGCGCACGCGGCTGTTGGTGCTCAATAATTTCTTTGGGGACGAGACAACGGTGGGTGTTCCTGCCGAGTTCATGCCGGGCGAGGTTCTGGATGCGCTCACTGACGGTGAAGGCTCGCGAGTTCCAGCGGACGCACGGTCTGCACGGGTGTTTTTGTGTAATTACAAGAATTCGCTCGGTCGTGTTAATGGTGTTTCCGGCTCCGATCCCGGCAAGGTTGAGGTTACGCTGCGTCCCTACGAGTCGCTGGCGTTATTGCTTGAGGAACCCGTCACCCGCTAAATCATGTAATGGCACAAGACGGCATGGTGCTAAGCGGGTGGCGTGTGTCTCCACAGTTTTCTAGTCGCCTTACTCGTTTAAGAAGATGGTACCGCCGCGGGACATGCACATTTCCTGCGCGCGGCCAGACTCAATGTAGCCCATAAGCATGTTTTGGTCGTTCTCAGAGTCGGCTTCTGCCCAGCGTTTATTCATGAGGTAGAAAACTATTTGAGCTTGAAGGTAGGCTAGATTAGCGAATACATTTGACACCTGCACAGCACTGATTTCGCGGTCATTATTGAGCTCTTTGCCGTTACCATGCAAAACAATCCCGGCTTCATAGCCGTCATCGTAAACACTATACGCGGTGATGTCGTGGTAGTGGATCCTGTTTTTCCGCCCTTTAATGCTAGAACTTTCAACAAAGTTCGGAGTTACCATAACATACGTATTAGCATAAAATGCAACAACGCATGAAGTCACTATGCCGACAAACATACAAACTCCGACAACGAAATATAAGTTCTTAGAAATATTTGAGGCAAGGAAGACAAGGACAATCGCGCCGCATAAACTAAATAAGAGCTGCAGGATGGCTACGGGCTTTAAACGCTGCTCCTTAAAGGTGCGTGAAGAATTCTTCTGACTGCTCTTCACTAAATAAGTTTTGAGTCCATTTGGTATTTTGAGTGCCTGATATTTTTCCACAGTATAGAGCCTTCCCTTCCTCATTCAGAGTAGACAGTATGGCAATCTATGGGGTAGTAGAGCTACTCCTTTTCTTTACCTAGCTTATTATCGTTTTCTGGGAATACCATCCCATCATACTTCAAACACACCCGCCGGGCTTTACCCGAGGACGCATATTCCTTCACTTGCGCTTGGTCCTATTCAGACTCCGGATCCGCCCACCGATCATTCAAAATACGGAACGCAAGCTGCCCCAACACATACCCGTAATTCGCCCACAGGTTATGCGCCTGCACCCCATCACCCGGGTACCCTTTCTCATTATACGGGCCCTCTAAATACAACCCATCCTCGAAATTACTTCCCCCAGTCTTCACTTCATGGTACCCAAATGTTCGAATACGCCGATACTCAATCTTGTCAATCAGCCGAAAAAAATCACGCCGCAATATATACGTAGAATTAATCTCCACATATGTATTTCGGTACCACACATAAAATAGCAAGCCAGCGGCAGGACAGACCGATAATATTCCTACACACACCCCGTCTATACGATTAAACCGTATAATAAAATAAATTAAGAATCCTAAACCAAAAATAGAAAATCCCCAAAAACCCCACGTTGCCAGCAATAAAAAAGTTGTCCTCTGAATATTAGAATTAACTTTTTTATTCCGATTATAGCGCGGCAATAAAACTCGCCCCAGAGCCGAAACCAGAGAATTCCAAAAAGCATTATCCACCCTGCGTGTCCTTCCCTAAACCAGTAGCCCTAAAGATAGACTGCTTCGATCCAAAACAGTCCGTCACTATACCCTACAATACTTCCCTGGCGATAGTCGCTATAAAACTATTAGTACAGCGGACTTTTGGAGGTTAGGTACATTTAAGGCAATTTGACGGGGAATTAGCTTTATTCCAGGGGAATCCAGGTGGAATAAGATTACAACCCCTTATCTTTGAGCCAATTTGCCGCGGCCGTGGATGGGTCCAGTTTCTTATCGCCGGATACCTCGTCATTGAGCGAGCGTAAATCGTCGGTCGTCAGCACCGCGCTGATGCGGTTCAGTACCGCATGCGCATCCTCGGGTACCCGTTTGGTGTTGATAATGGGGAGTACCTGCTGCGCCGGAATCATGTTTTTCGGGTCTTCGAGCATCACAAAATTGTTCTGCGTAATTGCCGGGGTGGTCGAGTACAAATCTACAACCTGCACGGTGTTATCCTGCAGGGCTTTGACGGTGAGTGCCCCTCCCCCGTCCGCAAGCGAGACGAATTCCGCCGGAACGCACCCGTATTTATCTTTGAGCCCCGGAATTCCATAGGCGCGTTCGGCAAATTCGGGAGCGGCACCAATCTTCAGTTCGGTACAGACCTTCGCCATATCATCCAGGGTGTGCAGATTGTATTTTTGGGCGGTCTGCTGGGTGACGACTAAGGTATCTTTATTTTCCGCCTGCGAGGCGTCCAGAGCCTTGAGGTTTTTATCCAGCACCCCACCGAGCGCCTGCAGAATCTCTTGTTTGGTCTGCGCTGTGGAATTCTCGTCAAGATACAACAGCAGGTTGCCCGAGTATTCGGGAACCACGTCGATAGCCCCGGAGGTGAGAGCCCCCAGGTAGGCTTCACGCGCGCCAATCCCCAGCTGGGTGTTCGATTTAAACCCGTTTTTATTTAGCGCTTGGGAGTATATTTCGGCGAGAATCTGCGACTCTGCGAACGCTGCTGACCCCACGATAATACCGTCGTGTTCACCGCCGAAAACGTTTTCGCCGCTCAGCCCGCAGGCACTCAACGCTCCTAACATCCCAAGGGTACCAACGACACCCAATGCCCGCCGCCTGGTGATGCCGCGTGCCATTCCAGTCTCGGCCGTTCCGTGTTTTTTCGCGCTCTTTCCGGATAGAAAAGAACGATCGTTCGTGTTTCGGCGATGCACCAGGCTCATGCGTGCGCCCCTTCCGTGTGCGAGTTTGCCGCATCCAGTGCGCTCTCGTGTTTCTGTTGCCTATGACGTTTGGATGCGCCTCCACCCCGTAGGGGCACGGGGGTCACGGCTCGCTGTGTTAGGGCCATGAGCGCATCCACCACGAGGGCGAGTACCGCTACCAGCAGGGTTGCCACGAGCATACGCGGATAGTCCCGCACCGCGAGCCCATCAAAAAGGTACCGGCCCAGGTTATTCCCATTAATGTAGGCGGCGATAGTCGCGGTCGCGATCACCTGCAGCACCGCGCTGCGCAGACCGCCCATAAACACCGGAAGACCCAGAGGAATCTCAACCCGGCGAAGAATCTGCCCTTCGGTCATGCCTTGGGCGCGTGCCGCATCAACCACATCCGGGTCAATCCCGGTCACGGCTTCGAGGATGTGCGCCAGCAGGGGCGCCACCGCGATAATCACGAGCACCACGAGCGGAGGAATCGCGTTAACCCCAAACCAAAGAGCCAGCAGAGTCAACAAACCCAGGGCAGGCAGGGCGCGTAAAGCGGCGGTAAACCCCAGCAGAGCGTGCCCGCCGCGGCGTGTATGCCCAGCCCACAGCCCCAAAGGCACGGCAATCACCAGGGCAATCGCAACTGCAAACACGGTGATGCCCAGATGCTCGACGGTGCGCGCAAGAATGCCCTGAGGCCCTTGCCAGTTGGCGCCATCACCCAGAAAAGCGAAGGTACGTTCTATAACATTCATGCGGTCCTCCAGGCGGTCAGGTGCCGTGCCGTGAGGGCAAGAAGCGCATCGGCGAGGTAGGCTAAGGCGGCGCTGAGCACCACGCCCGTGATAAGTTCGGCGGGGATACTACGCGCCAGTCCGTCGGTAAAAAGCGTGCCGAGCGAAGAAACACCAATAACCGCACCCACAGAAACCATCGCAATATTTGCCACCGTCGCCACGCGGATACCGGCAAAAAGCACGGGCAAAGCAAGCGGTAATTCCACCGTGAAAAACGCACGAGCCGGGGTGTACCCCAAGGCGCGCGATGACTCCACTACGTGCTCGGGAACCGCATTAAAAGCGTCTACCCCGGAACGCACCATCAACGCCATCGTGTAGATCGTGAGCGCCACGAGCACGTTCACCGGCGAAATAATGCTGGTTCCCAGAATAAGAGGCATGAGCACGAAAAGCGCAATCGACGGGATTGTGTAGAGCAGCCCGAAACCGTGCACCAGGGCGTGCGCACCACTCCGGTGAGTTTTCGCGCCATCTTCCCGCGCGCGGCGGCGGCTCGCATACCGCGCCACCGGAATCGACAGGACGGTTCCCACAAGTACCGGAATAATGCCCTGATACAGGTGATTGAGGGTCAAATCAAGGACGCGCTGGATGTTATTTCCCAACCAGTCCCAGTGCATCGAATCTGCCAACAACAGGTTCATACTATCCCCGCCCAGAGGTCGATGCGGCGCCCTCGCCCGATACTGCGGATTCGCGTGTGCGGCGGTAGCGTTCGCGGCGAATATACCGCACCTGGCGCATCACATCGGCAGGCAGAAGGGCACCCACAGACTGGCTAACGAAAGATTCCACAAAATCATTAGCGGGATTCGTCAGGATCTCTTCAGGAGCGCCGTACTGGGCGAGCTTGCCGCCGGGGGCGAAGACCGCAATATTATCGCCGAGGAATAGGGCCTCATCAATATCGTGGGTTACGAAAACAATGGTCTTATGCAGCTCACCCTGCAGGCGCAAAAGTTCTTCCTGCAGTTCGGTACGCACGATCGGATCGACCGCAGAAAATGGCTCGTCCATGAGCAAAATAGAGGCATCCGCCGCGAGCGCCCGCGCGACTCCCACGCGTTGGGCCTGCCCGCCGGAAAGCTGAGCCGGGTAGCGCTGCGCTAAGGACGCATCCAAGCCCACGGTACCCAGAAGGTCAAGAGCGCGTTCTTTCGCCTGCGGTTTGGGGGTGCCGTTCAACAGGGGCACGGTCATCACGTTCTCAAGCACGGTACGATGCGGCAGCAGCCCGCCGCTTTGCATGACGTACCCGATGGATCGGCGCAGCTTGTAGGGGTCTTGGTCTGCAATATTTTGACCGCCGATGGTGATCGTGCCTTCCTGTGGCTCTACCATGCGGTTGATCATGCGCAGGGTGGTGGTTTTACCGCATCCTGAGGAACCGACGAAAACGGTGGTTTCACCGGCGGGGATGCTCAGAGTCAGGTTATTGACCACGGTGTTAGCGCCGTAGCGTTTGGTGACCTGGGAGAATTCGATTCCCGCAGTGCGTGTTGCCTGCGCGGAGTTCGACGGTATGGTGTCTTGGGGAGTGGATGCTGGCATTCGATCTCTTCCGTATGCGCCGGTTTTGCCGCCGTGTGTATAAGTGTTGTCTAACTAACACAACGTCTCTACCCTAACGAAAATTCCGGGAAATTGAAACGAATCGGCGTGTTTACCCGTCCGCCTGGCGCAGTTCTCCCCTCTTCGGAGCAAAAGAGCCTTAGGATGAGGCGTATTTTCGCCGTGTCGTTCAGATAAAGAACCTTGTGAGCAGAGGGTGAAGGGCACGGGCCCATGTACGAGGGCGGGCATCAGACTATAGGGTGCACGGGTTGGGAGCAGCCCGTGGTTAAAGAAAAAATCCGCCCCCACTGTAGAAGCCTGGAGGGCGGATTGTGGCTCCGACCGGCGTCGATCCGGTGACCTTACGATTTTCAGTCGCACGCTCTACCAACTGAGCTACAGAGCCTTGCGTATTAGATACGCAATGACCGCGTGCTTCGTGATGATAAATCATCTGAATACGCGGCCTGTGCGACCCCGACGGGACTTGAACCCGCGACCTCCGCCGTGACAGGGCGGCGCGCT